>Ga0302240_1000203_pt1 | contig 66797 bp, 55 predicted proteins | sample AAG_UR_His_MG_FD_193538 | JGI IMG/M metagenome (GOLD analysis project Ga0302240, IMG submission 193538) | Enriched activated sludge microbial communities from anaerobic digester in WTTP, New Holstein, Wisconsin, United States - AAG_UR_His | ecosystem: Engineered > Bioreactor > Anaerobic >... | reverse complement strand
TGATTCAATGGAATTGAAAAATAGCCATTGTTCGTACTTTTCAATGGCTTAGTTTGTTGTACCCATTTTTTAAACTCAATTTTTTTATCTTTCTTAAAGAAAAGAATTGACTTTCCTTAGCTGGTCTAAATTGGGTATTCCGGCCCTGAAAAGGGTATACAAAATTGTGGAAAATCATTGAACCGGAGGGTTGAACATGATGCTGGAAATCCGAAACTTTTCAAAAACCTACAAAGGCGGCAAGAAGGCCGTCTCTAACCTAACACTAAACATTGAGCCGGGAGACCTCTACGGCTTCGCCGGTCACAACGGCGCAGGGAAGACCACCACTATCAAAGCGATCGCAGGCGTACTGGACTTTGAAGAGGGGGATATTCTGGTGGACGGGAGCTCCATCCTCAAAGATCCCGTGGCCTGCAAAAAGAAACTCGCCTACATACCGGACAACCCGGACCTCTACGATTATCTGACAGGTATTCAATACCTCGAGTTTATTGCGGACATCTTCGAGATTCCCTCAGCTGCCCGTGAGACTCGCATCCGCCACTATGCAGAGGAGTTTGAACTCCTGAGCGACCTTGGCGATTTGATCGGCGCTTACTCCCACGGCATGAAGCAGAAGCTGGCCATCATTGCCGCGCTGATCCACGAGCCTAAGCTGATGATCCTGGACGAGCCCTTTGTGGGACTGGACCCCAAAGCTGCCAAGACATTGAAGGACATCTTTGCTCAGCTTTGTCTAAACGGCGGCGCGATCTTTTTCTCCACCCATGTGCTGGATGTCGCGGAGAAGTTATGCAACAAAATTGCGATCATCCGCCAGGGCGAGCTCGTCATCGCGGGGCTGATGGATGACATTGTCGGCGACTCGAGCCTGGAAGAAGTCTTCCTGGAGCTGACGGACCATGCGTAGTCTATGGTCACTCACAAGACTCCAGCTGCTGGGATGGTTCGGCCTCAACAAAGCCCTACATACCAAGATCCCAGGTCAAAGGCGCAAGAACCTGTTCGCCGCCATAGGCGCCTTGTTCCTAATCGTTTATTTCACAGGCATTTCCTATGTTTACAGCGACCAGGTCGGCAAAGCCTTCGAAACCGTCGACGCCTTGCCGCTCCTGCCTGGCCTCATGATGGCCACCGCCTCGCTGGTCACCCTGATGACGACCATCTACAAAGTCAACGGGACACTCTTCAGCTTCCGCGATTACGATATGATCATGGCCCTGCCCGTCAAAACCGCGGTCGTGGTGGCAAGCCGGATGATGGCCCTCTATCTGCTGAACATTGGCTTCGTCCTGATGGTCATGGTGCCGGCTGGTGTGGTCTATGGTCTTCGCGCCCAGCCGGAGCCGCTGTTTTATGGCCGCTTTGCGGTCTCCCTCCTCGTGATCCCATTTGTGCCCATAGTCGCGGCAACTGTCATAGGCATCCTGATCCACCTGGTTTCGGCCAAGTTTCGCTATAAGAACCTGATCAACATCCTTCTGTCCGCCGCAGCTGTGCTGGTGTTTATGGCAGGATCCAGCTCGTTCAACGCGGAGGGCGTCAACATTGCGGACATCACAGGCGCGCTGACAGGTTTTATCAACAACCTCTATCCTCTGGCGGGCTTCTATGTGAATGGCGTCGTTTTGGGACAGACTTCAGCCTTTTTGGCCTTTCTGCTGTTGTCTCTGGCGGTTTTCGCGGTCTTCGCTGCCCTGGTGGGCTATCGCTTCAAACGGATCCATACCAGGCTGACCGCCGCCTCAACCCGCCGCCGGTTCGTCATGGGGGCTCACCCTCAGGAGGGCGTAAGCGCGCTGCGGGCTATGTATAGTCGTGAGTTCAGACGTTATTTTGCCTCGCCCATCTATGTTCTGAATACCGCGTTTGGCGTGATTTTGTTCACCGCCATGTCGGTGGCGCTCATGTTTTTCAGACCGGAGTCCATCGGCCAGCTCCTTGAAATGCCTTACTTCGCGGGCTATATCAACCGCATGGCGCCGCTGATGGCCTCGACCTTCATGGCGCTGTCCTCCACGACGGCCTGCGCCATTTCCCTGGAGGGCAAGGCCCTCTGGATTGCCAAGTCTGCGCCGGTGAAGGCCATGACGGTCTTTCACAGTAAGCTGGGTGTCAACCTGACCATGACCCTGCCGGCGGTGCTGGTCAATGGCCTGCTCCTGATGGGGGCCTTAAAAACAGGCCCTGCCGACAGTCTCCTCCTCCTAACCCTCCCCGCCGCCTACGCCGTATTTATGTCCCTGGCGGGTCTCGTGATCAACTTGCGATTCCCGCTTCTGGACTGGATGAGTGAGACCCAGCCTGTCAAACAGAGCGCCGCGACGCTGATCACGCTGCTCGTTGGAATGGGAAGCGTCGCTGGGCCATTGACGCTGGTCATCAAATACCCTGAGCTGAACGCCCACTGGGTGTCCTTTGGGGTGCTGGTACTGCTGGTCATCTTGAGTGCCGCTCTGTACGCCTATTTGGCAGCGCGGGGCGAAAAGCTTTTGAAAGGGCTGGAAGGTTGAGGCTGCGGAGAAGGCGAAATAATCCCTTTCTTATGTCAATAGAATTTAGTATGATGAAGAGGAATGAAACTGGGTGTCAGTGGCTGTGCCTATTGACCCCCAGTTTCATCACCTCATTCAATTTTGCAAAGGATGGAACTCGATGTCCTCTGGATCAGCGTCACATCAGGAAAGAGAGCTCGCTGAGCGGTATAAATTTTTGACAGACAATATGGCAGATTGTATCTGGCTTCTCGACTTTAACACCGGGCGATTCAAGTACATCAGCCCGGCTATTTTTGCGCTCAGAGGGCTAACGCCTGAAGAGGCTATGAAAGAGAGTCTTGGGGACGCACTGTCGCCTGAATCTCTGGAAAAAATGAAAGCGATCACGGCCGAATTCATTCCAAGATTCCCGGCTGGAGACCCGGAACTCGAGGGTCGGAAATTCATTTACGAGCTCCAGCAATTTCACAAGGATGGACATTTAGTCGATGTTGAAATGTCGATTCAAGTCATCAAAACAGAAGTCCCTGGTGCGGTTGAAATCATAGGCGTGACACGGGACATCTCCGAGCGCAAAGTTCTTGAGCGGGAACTCATGAAGGAAATCGAAGCCAAGAATCAGCTTATTGAACAGCTGAAGGCCTCTGAGGCCCAGCTGTCGGAACTCTCAATGGCATTAAAACTAAAAAATGAGACGTTGGAAAAGGTGACCATAACAGATCAGCTGACAGGCGCCTACAACCGCTTTTATTTTGAAAAACGCGCCATGGGTGAGATCGATCGCTCCCGGCGGTATGGTACGCCGCTTTCGATGCTGATTTTTGATCTCGATTTTTTCAAGAAAATCAACGACCAGTGGGGCCATGGCTTTGGGGACTCGGTACTGAAGCGGATGTCGGCTGAAGTCATGAGTACGATTCGGTCTACGGATCTCTTCGCACGTTGGGGTGGTGAGGAATTTGTCGTCCTCATGCCCGGTACATCTCAGAAAAGTGCGGTGATGGTTGCGGAAAAACTGAGAAAATCGCTGAGCCAAGTGCTGCATCCGACCATCGGCAGAGTCACTGCCAGCTTTGGGGTGGCTGAGCACCGCTACGGCGAGCAGTTGGAAAACTGGTTTACCAGAGCAGACCGGGCCATGTACCGGTCTAAGGGCCACGGTCGCAACATGGTGTCCGAGTGGAGCGATCACACCTATCTGACAGAGTCGTCTGAAATGGTCTGGAATGAAGAATGGGCCTGCGGCAATGCGCTGATCGATGAAGCCCATAAGACGCTCTTGATCTATGCAAATGGTATAGTGGCCATGATGCAGCAGGATGTGCAGCCCGACGAGCTGACCCAGGCTTTCGATCAGCTGCTTGAGCATGTGGCGTCACATTTCAAAGAGGAAGAGGCGATCCTGAAACAAGTGGGATACCCGGCCGCGACTTTTCATGAGCGCTTTCACCAACACCTTCTGTCGAAAGGGCTGCAGGTAAAGAAATTGATGCTGGAGGGCCACGTGGTCAAGTCGGACATGATCCTGTTTCTGATGGATGAGATCATTGTGGGACACCTCTTGACAGAAGATGTGAAGTTCGTTCCGTGGGTTCGGGGCGAAGAGGGCGTCTAAAGGTCATTTTCGCATTGAAGGAGGCCAGCAGGCAGATGCAGAAACAAGATTCAAAACGATATCAAAGACCTGCGGACAGCCTCTCATCAAGTGATACTGCGCAACTTGGCCACAGAAGGGGGCTGACGGAGGCGCACCTCGCCGTCCTGCTCTTCGGTCTCGCGGGGCTCTTTGGTAAGTGGCTGACGCTGCACCCGCTGGCGATTTCTCTGGGACGGGTGTGTTTTGCGGTGCCGTTCCTTTATGTGATCATGCGGGCTCGCGGCGAGAGGATTCGCCTGAATCAGCGCCGGGACTACGTGGTCTTTCTGCTGCTGGGCATTGTCCTGGCGATCCACTGGACCGCGTTCTTCATGGCGATCCAACTGTCGACCGTGGCCGTTGGCCTGCTGACGTTTTCGACCTTTCCGGTCTTCGTGACCTTTATTGAACCCTGGATTCTGAAGAGCACCTTTCGATTTCAGGACGTACTCATTGCCTTGGTGACCATGTTGGGTGTCAGTCTTGTCATCCCTGACTTCAGCTTAAGCAATCAGGTGACCTTGGGCGCCCTGTGGGGTATTCTGTCCGGCCTGACCTTTGCGCTGCTTTCGGTCCTCAATAAGAAATATGTGGCCCAGTACCCCAGCCGACAGGTCTCGCTGTATCAGTTTGCTGCTGCGGCATTGGTACTACTGCCCATGGTCATCCCCCTCAAGCCCGCCCTGGATGTGCGTTCTTTGGTCTTGCTGGCAATTCTGGGTGTCGTCTTCACCGGGATTTCCCATACGCTCTTTATCAGCAGTCTGAAGCGAATTAAAGCTCAGACCGCCAGCGTCATTGCCAGCCTGGAGCCGGTCTATGGGATTTTGGCAACGGTGGTGCTGCTGGGCGAAGTGCCTGGACTGAAGGAAGTGGCGGGGGGCCTTATTATACTGTCTATGGCTTTTGTGGTGACGAGAAGACAGGAAGGGCATTAAAAATGAAAATCAGTTTGAATAACAGGACAACAATAAATCGCTGAATTGGCTAATTTATAACCATTTCAGCGATTTATTGTTTGAAAAGACCTAAACATTTTAAAACGTAAGCCCCCGTCGCCGGGGGCTTTTCTGCTTATGAGAATGTTTTATCAGCTTACCTCTCAAAAAACTGTACTTCAACTTGACGATTTCTCGGCCCGTCAAACTCACACAGATAGATGCTCTGCCATATGCCCAAGCTGAGTCTTCTATCTTTGACGGGAACCATTACCGAGGATCCCATCAGCGAGGCTTTGATATGGGCGTGGCTGTTGCCTTCCGCGTGGCGGTAAGGACCATGCGCAGGGTAGGTTCTCTCCAAGGCGGCCAGCATGTCGTGGACCACATCCGGATCCGCATTTTCATTAATGGTGATGCCAGCCGTAGTATGAGGAACGAACACGGCCACGAGACCGTCCTTCAGGCCGTGGTTATGAACCTCCTCCCGGATGAGTCGGGTGATATCAATCATTTCCTGAGGTGCGGTGGTGCGAATGTCGATCAAGGGAAAGGCCTCCTTCTATGGATAATGTTACAGATATATGCGGTTCGACGGAGAGGTGGACAGAAATGGTTTTTGCAATACAAACGTTCATTTGAACGTCAGTGAGAATTGTTCTCGCAAGCTCTGGTACAATTTTTATTTCTGTCCGCGTCCCCAAAGTTGAAGCCGTCCGCGTCACCAAGTTAAATCCCGTCCGCGTCCCCAACCCACTGCAGCCTGTAGAGGTCATAATACAGCCCCCTGCGATTCAGGAGCTCCTCGTGGGTGCCGGTTTCGCGGATTTCGCCATCGTGGAGTACCAGGATGCGGTCGGCATGCTGGATGGTCGAAAGGCGATGGGCAATGACAATGGTGGTGCGGCCGTGGGTCAGCTTGCCTATAGCCTCTTGGATCAGCTGCTCCGTCTCGGTGTCAATGCTGGAGGTGGCTTCATCCAGGATCAGAATCCCCGGATCATAGGCCAGAGCCCGGGCAAAGGAGAGGAGCTGGCGCTGGCCGGTGGACAAAGTGGCACCGCGCTCATAGACCCGCTCGTGGTACTGGCCCGGCAAGCGGCTGATAAAGTGGTCCGCGTTGACCCGTCGGGCCGCGGCTACCGCGGAAGCTTCAGAAATCGAAGGATCCCCCAGCGTAATGTTTTCCAGCACATCCCCCGAAAACAGGAACACATCCTGCAGCACTACACCTATGCGGCGCCGCAGGGAGGCCTTGTCGTAGTCACGAAGATCCGTGCCGTCAATCAGGATGCGGCCAGCCCTCACATCATAAAGCCGGGACAACAGGCTGATGATGGTCGTCTTTCCAGAACCGGTGGCGCCCACAATGGCCAGGGTTTCGCCCGGCGCAACCTCGAAGGAGACGTTTTTCAGCACCGGCTCATCGGTGTGATAACTGAAGGAGACGTCGTCGAAGACCACATGGCCCTTAAACGCACCGTCTTCCAAAACCTTTTCACCATTTGGCAGACTGGAATTTTCCTCAAGCAGGAGAAAGATCCGCTCAGAGGAAGCCATAGCCGATTGTAATATATTAAACTTCTCACTGAGGTCAAATATTGGCTTGAAGAACTGATCCGTATAGGAGACAAAAGCGATCAGCGTCCCCAGCTCAATCACCCCCTGAAGCACCCTGCCGCCGCTATACCAGAGGAGCAGGGCCAGAGCCACCGTATAGAGCAGGTTCATGCTGGGGCGGAAGACCCCGAAGACCCGCACCTCTGACATAGACGCGTTCAGGTGGTCGCGGTTGATCTCCTCAAACTCGTTCATGAGTGCTTTTTCCTTGCGGAACTGCTGGATGATGCGGATCCCGCTGAGATTTTCGCTCAGCGTCGCGTTGATTCGGGCGATTTTGACCTTGACTGCCCTATGGGCCTCCCGGGCCTTCAGCCGGAACAGATAAGAGGCTAGGATAACCAGCGGCACCGTGGACAGAGAGATCAGTGCCAATTTCCAGTTCAGGGACAGCATGATGACCAGGGTTCCGAGCAGCAGCAACAGGTCATTGATGAGATGAATCAGGACGTCCGTGTACATTTCGCTGATGTTTTTCATATCGCTGGTCACCCGGGTCACCAGTCGGCCGACAGGATTGCGGTCATAAAAGGACAGGGACTGTCCCAGCAAGTGATCATAAAGATGCGCCCGCATGTCGTAGACCAGGCGCTGGCCTACATGGTTCAGGATCAAAGTCTGGACGTAGCTGATGGCGAGGGCGCCCGCTAAAAGTCCCATGAAAACCAGGGAGAGGCGGATGATGGCGGCTTTGTCGCGGGAGATGAAACCATCGGCAGCTGTTTTGGGGAGCAGTGAGCCGCCCCGCTGGTCAATAGCCGCTTCCACCGCCCCCATCTCAGATGGCGGGACATAGCCCGGCAGCAGATAGTAGTCGCCTTCGAGCTTCAGGAGCTGGGCGGAAGCTGCGTTTTCATAAGCTTCCAAGGCACCGGCCTTCTCGAGCGCATCCACCCGGGCGTAGTAGCGGCCCTGAAATTGCGTCACCGCAAAGCCTTCAACCGCCGGCTCTGCCTCCAGCACCTTCCACTCCCTGGCGTAGCCGGAGATATGGTCATCAATGACTATCTTGATCAGGTAAGGCCGGATCAGGTCCACGGCGGTGACAAAGAGGAGCAGGATCCCGCTCAGGACCAAAAGTTTGACATAAGGCTTTGTAAAACTGGCAAGGCGCTTGAAAATGGCCAGATCGAAGGACTTCTCAATCTGCTGCTCCTCAAACTGCGTGTCGCGCTTCATAGGTCCTGTACCTCCTCGGTGTGACGCGTCTCAGCGCCGGTTTGTGGGCGTGGTTTCCAGTCGGGCCCGCCGGACCTGCCGCCAAGCTTGTCTTCCAGCTGCTGGCGGTCATAGAGGTCCCGGTAGTAGCCGCTGAGGGCCAGAAGCTCGGCGTGGGTCCCGCTTTCCGTGATTTCGCCGTCCGTCAGGACGTAAATGCGGTCGCAGTCCTTGACGGTGGAAATGCGGTGTGAGACAATCAGCACCGTTTTTTCTGCGAGTGCGTCGTTCAGGTGTCGCAGGATGGCCTCCTCCGTCTTGGTGTCGACGGCGGACAGTGCGTCGTCCAGGATCAGGATGTCCGCGTCCCGGTAGAGCGCCCGGGCTATGGACACCCGCTGCTTCTGCCCGCCGCTGAGGTTCACGCCCCGTTCGCCCAGCAATGTGCCGTAGCCGTACGGGAAGCTGAGGATCTCGTCGTGGATGCAGGCGGCCTGGGCGGCGCTTTCAATGGTCATAGCCCCTTCAAAGACAGAAATTTGGCCGATGGTCTCGGATTGAAGATCCTGAGTCGGGGTGGGTTCTGTGACCATCGGCAGCGCGCTCTGGACACTGGCAGCCTGAAGCGGCGGGCCGTGGTAAAAGCGGATGTTGTCCTCAATGGATTTGGAGAAAAGGAAGTTGTCCTGTGGCACCACGGCGAAGCGGTCTTTGATGGCGCGGGCGGTCAGCTGGTTGAGGTCGTAACCTTCCAGGAAGACTTGGCTATTGGTCGGAGCCCAGGTTTTCGTGATCAGCTGGAGCAGGGTGGTCTTGCCGGCACCGGTGCGGCCAATCAGCGCGATTTTTTCGCCTTTTTGGATGCTGAGTCGGATGTCCTTCAGGGCGGGGCGGGTCTGGCCGGGATAGGTAAAGGTGAGGCCTCGGAGCTCAATTAAAGGCGCAGGTCCAAAGGCTTCCTGGCCGATGGTCGTTTGTCCCAACTCTGTCTGAAAGTTTGTTTTCTGGCTGCTGGCATTGTTGGCGGAACTGGCGATGGTGGATCTGGCGTTGTCGGAAGGCGTCGATGCAATGGATCCCGTTGTCTTAGGCTCCAATGTACCATAGACAAAGGACGGCTTCGTGTCGAAAACGTCGTTGAGCCTGGAGAGAGAGGCGGAGCCCCGCTGCATGACGTTGACGACCCAGCCCAGGGCCATCATGGGCCAGCTTAGCATGCCCACATAGGAGATGAAAGCCACGAAGGCGCCCACGCTGATGCGGCCGTCAATGACGGCCTGACCGCCGAAGAGCAGGGTCAGCACCAGACTGACGGACCCAATGGTCCGGACCAGCGGAAACAGCCCGCCCCAGAGTCTGACCAGCTTCATGTTCTCCTTGTAGTTCAGGTCGTTGGAGGCTTTGAACCGCTCTTTTTGGAAGGGCTCCCGGGTGTAGGTCTTTACAATGCGGATGCCGGAGAAAGCCTCCTGGGTCAGGTCCGTCATGTCTGAGAAGGCCTCCTGCACACGTTTGAAGCGGGTACGCATCAGTCTTCCGCCGTAAAGGACCAGGGTGGCGATGACGGGCATGGGCAGCAGTGCGATCAGGGTCAGCTGCAGGTCGGCAGTGATCAGCATGAAGATCAGGGTCATCAGGGTGATGAAGATGGCATCCACCAGCATGACAGTACCGATGCCCATGGCGTGGCTGACCGCGACCACGTCGTTGGTGGCCAAGGCCATGATGTCGCCGACCTTGTTGACGTTGAAGTAGTCCGTTCTCAGGGTCTGGACGTGGGCATAGAGACGGTTGCGGAGCCAATACTCCGCTTCCCTGGAGGTGCCGATGATCAGGATGCGCCAAAAGTACCGCCCTGTCGCCACCAGAATAGCGATGCCTAGGATCAGGGCGATGGTAGTCAGAATATCACTGCTGCTGGCGGTCTTTTCCGCGAGCTGATCCGCCAAACTGCCAATGAGCCGTGGCGTAATCAGCTGAAGAAGGTCGATGGCGATGAGGATGAGGACGCCACCGGCGAGGTGCCAGCGCTTTCTTTTCAGGAAGGGTTTAAGGTGTTTCAAGAGTGGGGCTGAAGGCATGGGGAAAAGACCCCCCTTTCGGTTGGGTTGGGTATTATCATTATAACATAAGCGTTTGAGCGGTGGAGTGGGTAGGGGGGGGTCAAAAACCATCGGCAAAAAAATCATTAAAAAAAGATAAATTTCAACTGAAAACTGTTTTCATTTCACTGGATGTGTTGTATAATGACTTTGGTGATAGACAAATCTAATGCATTCCGTTATGATCATAGAAAAGATTTATAAGCAGTGCGACATCACGGTCGGCATTCGAACATGAAATGGAGGATTTAGCATGAAAATTCAAACGAACCAGGAGACGATCGACGAGATCAAAAAAGTCCTGGATTCTCAGCAAGGCGCTCCAAGCAACGTGCGCATTTTCGTCGCAGGCTATGGCTGAGGCGGCCCGTCACTCGGTTTGGCTCTGGATGAGCTGAAGGATACGGACGTTGTGGACAATAGCAACGCAGTAAGTTTTGTAATGGAATCTGAGCTTTATGAATCATTTGGCGACATTAAAGTCGAGTTCGTAGGCAACGGCTACCACGTCGCGCCTGCAGAGCAGGCTGAGTCAGAGTGCGGCAGCTGCAGCGGCTGTCACTAGGATTTAGAAGCGTGAAGCGTTAAAAGGTGAACTGTTTGAAGGTCTCTTGCGAGCCCTTCAGACAGTTTTTTCTTTTAATTGGGGGACGACATTACTACATCAGAAAATTTTACCAAAGCGTGTCTTGCATTAAAAACTTAAATCGTTGACAATGGTTCTCACCAGGGCATTCCTGGGATATAATAGAGTTGTAAATTAATTATATTCCAAAAATCTGATGAAGGCTAGAAACCTATCAGGTCCTTGAATAGGAGGCACCATATGTTAAGAGTAGAAACCAATCCAGAAACCCTTGTAGAAATTTCCAAAGTCGTCGAGTCGCAGGAAGGTCCTAAAAATGTCAGGATTTATGAAGCAGGACACGGCTGCAGCGGTCCATCCCTCGGTCTCGCTTTAGATGAAGTCAAAGAGACGGATTACAAGCATAAGCAAGGAAACATCAATTTTGTCATAGACAAAGAACTTTTCAGAGATCTGGGCGATATCAAGATTGAGTTTGTCGGTAGCGGGTATCTCGTCGAGCCGGTTGTACCCGTCGAAAAGGCCGAAAAGGCCGGATCGGGCTGCGGTGGCGGCTGCGGAGGCTGTGGCTGCGGCGGGCATTAATTACTGTCAGCATTTTGAGAGAAGAGAGATTTGGAAGCTGCTGTCTGATGGAAGAAGGTGTCTGACACCAGCTTCCATCCTTTCGTCCGAACAGCTAAGAATCTGAATTGCGAATTGGGGATCAGAGGCCCGACGGCTTTTGATGCCCATTTTGTGTTTTTGGGATGAAACTCGGTGTCAGCGACTGTGCCTATTGAAACTCGGTGTCAGCGGCTGTGCCTATTGACCCCCAGTTACGTTGACCCCCAATTTCATGTTTTTGGGGAAAGGGAACATCGGCAGGGTATTTATTACTGGCGACTGTATAAATTCGGAGGTGTCTTCATGCCCTATGATCTTGACTATCTAAAGCTGCTATCCAAGCAATACCCGTCGGTGGACGCGGTAAGCACGGAAATAGTGAATCTGAGCGCCATTGTGCTGCTGCCCAAGGGGACGGAGCACTTTTTGGCGGACATACACGGGGAGCACGAAGCTTTTGACCACGTCATGCGCAACGCGTCGGGGGTGGTCAAGCGGAAGATTGATGACGTCTTTGGGGAGACTCTGTCTGAAGCGGAGAAGAAATCCCTGGCGACGCTGGTGTACTACCCCCGGGAGAAGCTGGAGCTGGAGCGGGGCGCGCGGCCGATAGAGGAAATGGCAGCCTGGCACGAAGCCATGATGCTGCAGCTGGTGCGGCTCTGCCGTCAGGCGGCGTATAAATACACGCGGTCCAAGGTGAGAAAGGCAATTCCGGCGGAGTTTCAGTATATTATTGAGGAACTGCTTCACGAAAATGAGCACGATACTATGAAGCAAGGCTATTACCAGGGAATCCTGGACAGCCTGACGGCGATAGGGCGGTCAGAGGATTTTATAGTGGCGATTGCCGAGCTGATCCGGAAGCTGGTGGTAGATCACCTGCACATCATTGGGGACATCTATGACCGGGGCAAAGGGGCGCATCTGATCATGGACACCCTGAGGCGACACCACTCGGTGGACATTCAGTGGGGGAACCACGATGTGCTGTGGATTGGGGCGGCCTGCGGCTCGGATGTCTGTATGGCGGACGCGATCCGGGTGTCGCTGCGCTACGCGAACCTGGAAACCCTGCAGGAGGGCTACGGCCTCAACCTGTCGCCGCTGGTGAGGCTGGCGCTGGACAAATACGCCGGCAGCTACGCGCCGACCTTTCAGGTTCGAAGCAAAGAGGAAAGCTTAGGTGAAACGGACCTGGCACTGCTGTCCAGGATGCAGAAGGCCATTGCCATAATCCAGATGAAGCTGGAGGGGCAGTTGGCGCTGCGGCGTCCTGAACTGGGGCTGGACCACAGGCGGCTTCTGGAGAAGGTGGATCTCGCCGGAGGAACGGTTGAGATTGACGGCGAGCGCTACCCGCTCCTGGACACGGCGTTTCCGACCTTGGACACCTTGAAGCCCTATGAGCTGTCCGCGGAGGAGCGGGAGGTGGTGGACCGTTTGAGGCTGTCCTTCAAACATGCCACGGAGCTGCAGAAGCACATCCGGTTCCTGGTGGACAAGGGCGGCATGTACAAGGTGTTCAACGGGAATCTGCTCTATCACGGCGGGATTCCGCTGACGTCGACTGGGGCGTTCGAGACTTTTGAGCTCTGCGGGAAGCCGCTAAAAGGCAAAGCCCTCCTCGACGGCTTCGACGACTGTGTCCGCCGGGCCTACTACGCCAAGGATCCGGACGAGAAGTCCCAGGCGCTGGATGTGGTTTGGTATTTGTGGAGTGGTGAAAAATCCCCGCTGTTTGGAAAGAGCAAGATGGCGACCTTCGAGCGCTACTTCGTTGAGGCCAAGGAGACCCACAAAGAGGTGAAGAATCACTACTATGCCTTCCGGGAGGATGAGGACGTCTGCGTCCGCATATTGAGTGAATTCGGGCTGAACACGGAGACCAGCCACATCATTAACGGCCACGTTCCGGTTAAGGTGGTCAAGGGCGAGATGCCCATCAAGGCTGGCGGCAAGCTGATTACCATTGACGGTGGACTCTCTAAAGCCTATCAGAAGGTCACGGGCATCGCCGGCTACACGCTGATCTTCAATTCTCAGGGGATGCACCTCGTGTCCCATGAGCCCTTCGAGTCCAAGGACCGGGCGATCCGCGAGGATCTGGACATCCTGCCGACCAGCGTGTTCATTGAGAAGAATCAGGCCCGGATGCTGGTGGGGGACACGGACAACGGGGCGGTGCTCAAGAAGGATATTGAGGCGCTGAAGGCGCTGCTGCAGGCTTATCGGGATGGGTTGATCCGGGAGCGGTAGTTGAATTTCGAAAGTGGTATCCGCCGCCAACTCCATTAATTGTTATTCCATTTAAAAACTTGGCCGATGGTTATTTGAATGTCAGATGTGACGTCAAACGACCATCGGCTAAAGCTTTTTTTGAAAGATTATTTTAAAGAGTACATGGCTCAGAAATGATTAATACAAATATGGAGGCATGGACTGAATTGTGTCTGAATTGTAGTGGGTGTCTGTCCCCGATTTCGTTTTTGTCCGCGTCACCAAAATGAAAGCTGTCCGCGTCACCAAGTTGAAATGTGTGCCAGATCTTTTTTTTGCCGATGGTCATTCAACTCAAACCTCTTACGCAAGGCGTGAAGGATTCCGTCAGACATGTACCTCGCAAAGCCCATTGACTTCGCTTCGGTTCCGGGCTGCGCCCAATATAAACACAGAATACGCTGCACTTCAGAGTGCAAGCTCTCTTGCGCACGGCATATTCAGTGTTTATGCACGTCTGTTAGCCATCGCAAATATGCGTTGTAAATGAGGGCGGATCATGCTATATTGTTTGGTAACAACATCTGATATTAGTAGGAGGTACTAAATGGAAATTCGTGAGATTGAAATATTGCTTCAAGCCTTTAACGCGACGGATCTGACCAGAATGGCCTATTCCAAAGATGGCATCAGCTTGGTGCTGGAACGGCAGACGGAGCCACTGGTCACTGTCGAGAGACCTGTTGACCTCCGCCCTCAATTTAATTCACAGGCTGCTACGGTCAATGAAAGCATGCCAGTGGCTGCAAGCATACCGGCTGCCGCGGTTTCCGCTACTGCCCCCGCAGCTGCACCTGTTGCCTCATCCGCAGATCTGATCAAGGCGCCGCTGGTGGGTGTCTTCTATGCCGCTCCGGCTCCGGACGCAGCACCCTTTGTTACTGTAGGGCAATCAGTCAAAAAAGGCCAAACCCTCTGCATTGTCGAAGCCATGAAGGTCATGAACGAGATCCAGGCAGAGTGGGATGGCGTGGTCGAGCAGATTCTGGCTAAGCCTGAGGACATTGTCGAATACGGCCAGCCGCTCTTCAGCATTAGGAGGAACGGATGATCAAGAAAATCTTAATCGCGAATCGCGGTGAAATCGCAGTGCGGGTCATTCGCGCCTGCCGGGAGTTGGGGATTCAGTCGGTAGCAGCCTATTCTGAAGCGGACCGCGAGTCCCTCCCGGTCCTGCTGGCGGATGAGGACTTCTGCATAGGTCCCGCCAGCGCGAGGCTCAGCTACCTGAACGCGAATGCCTTGATCCAGGCCGCCAAGGCCACCGGCGCTGACGCTATCCACCCGGGCTACGGCTTCCTCTCAGAAAACGCTGAGTTTGCCGATGGTTGCCGCGCCGCCGGCCTCATCTTCATAGGCCCCGACGCAGAGCACATCCGAATGATGGGTGACAAGGCAAAAGCCAGAGAAGTCATGCAGAATGCCGGCGTCCCTGTCGTACCAGGCACCGAGGGCGCGGTGGACGATCTTGAAACCTTACGTGCCGAAGCGGAGAGAATTGGTTATCCCCTGATGGTCAAAGCGGCAAGCGGCGGCGGCGGCAGAGGCATGCGGGTGGTAGATTCGCCGGAAATGCTAGAAAACGCCTGGCAGACCGCCAGATCCGAAGCCAAAGCGGCCTTTGGGGATGATCGAGTTTACCTCGAACGCAGAATTGTGAAGCCTCGCCACGTGGAGGTCCAAATTATGGCAGATACTCACGGCAACATTCTGACCCTGGGTGAGCGGGACTGCAGTCTTCAGCGGCGCAACCAGAAAGTCATTGAGGAATCTCCGTGTCCGGCACTGACCGAAGCGCAGCGCCAAGGTCTTTACAAGGCTGCGGCGGACGCCGCGAGAGCGGTTCAGTACATAGGTGCCGGTACTATTGAATTTTTGCTGGACAGCACGGGTGAGTTTTACTTCATGGAGATGAACACCCGGATTCAAGTAGAGCACCCGGTGACGGAAATGGTCACCGGCATAGACCTGATTCAGGCCCAGATCCGTGTGGCTGGGGGAGAAGCCTTGAGCCTGAGACAAGAAGAGGTTCGCATCCAAGGGCACGCTGTGGAATGCCGCATCAATGCCGAGGATCCGGCCTTGAATTTCCGCCCTGCTGCGGGAACCGTGGAGGCGCTGCATTTGGCAGGCGGCTTTGGCGTGCGCAACGACTTTTTCATCTACCAGGATTACAAAGTGCCCCACTGCTATGATTCCATGCTGGGTAAGATCATTGTCTGGGGCGAAACCCGGGCAGAGGCGCTGAACCGCATGAAGCGGGTTTTGGATGAAACCATCATTTCTGGGCTCAAAACCAACCTTGAATTTCAAAAAAGTCTCATTGAGCTTGAGGACTTCCAGTCTGGAGAGTTTCATACCGGTACTCTGGAGGCCAGCCTGGATGACCTCATCCTCACCATGAACCAGAAATTGAAAGGGGCTTAATCATGAAGCTCGATTTTCTCAAAAGAAAGAAGTGGGTCAGACTCGAGCTGTCGAGTCAGGATGTTAGAGAAGCTGCAGCGATTAGAGAAGCGGCGGGTCTGAGTCAGAGTCTGTCGACGCCGGCCATCACTACACCGGCAGTTACGTCAACCGTACATTCCGAGGGCTTATCCCATAACATAAAAACAGCGCGAAGTATAACGGCTGCACCAAAGGACCCTGGCTCCGACGAAGCCGCATGCCCAGACTGCGGCGCGATCCACTCGAAACAGCGCTGGGAGCGCAGCTTCAAGGTCTGCGATCAGTGCGGCAAGCATGGCAGGATCAGCAGCCCGGAACGCGTCGCCCAGCTTATGGATCAAGGCACCTTCAGTCCCATAGCCAAAGAAGTCACCTCTGTAGATCCCCTTGCTTTTCCCGGCTACCAGGAAAAGCTGGATAAAGCCATGTTAAAGTCAGAAGCTGGGGATGCCGTTCTGAGCGGCACAGGTCTCATTGATGGTATTCCTGCAGCGCTCTTCATCATGGAGCCCGACTTCATGATGGGCAGCCTCGGCAGTGCGGCTGGGGAGCGGATTACGCGACTTGTTGAGACCGCCATTGAGAATCGTCTGCCCGTCATAGGCTTTTGTGCCTCTGGGGGCGCCCGCATGCAGGAGGGGATCCTTTCCCTGATGCAGATGGCGAAGACGTCTGCGGCGCTTGGGCGACTATCGGCAGAGGGTCTTCCTTATATTGCGGTCCTCACGGACCCGACCACCGGTGGGGTGACGGCCAGCTACGCCATGCTGGGGGACGTGATCCTGGCAGAGCCGGGCGCGCTCATTGGCTTCGCGGGCCAGCGGGTGATCGAGCAAACCATCCGCCAGAGCCTGCCCGAGGGTTTCCAGAGAGCAGAATTCCTGGTGGAGAAGGGCTTCGTAGACCGCATAGTACACCGGGTGGAGATGAAAGCGGTCCTCGCGAAGCTCCTGAGGCTGCACGGATTCGCGCCGGCGTTGGCAGAAGCCACATCCGCAGCCGCTTCCACAACTGTAAACGTTAAGGGAGGTGAAGCCCATGTCTCATAAGCTGGATTTCGAAAAGCCAATTTTTGAGCTGGAGGAGAAGATCCAGGGACTGCGCCAGTTTGCTGAGGATAATGACCTGGATCTCAGCGCAGAAGTCCGCAAGCTCGAAGACAAAGTGTCGGAGCTCAGGCGAGAGACCTTCAGCGGCCTGTCTGCCTGGGACTGTGTCCGCCTCGCCCGCCATCCGGGAAGGCCGACCACCCTGGACTTTATTGAGGGCATCTTCGACGACTTCATAGAGCTCAAAGGCGACCGGGCTTACAGTGATGATCCTGCCATGGTCGGTGGCTTGGCAACGCTGGAAGGCGTGCCGGTCACGGTTTTGGGTCATCAGAAAGGCCGGGACACCCTCGAGAACATCCGCCGGAATTTCGGGATGCCTCATCCAGAGGGTTACCGCAAAGCCCTTCGACTCATGCAGCAGGCCGAGAAGTTTGGGCGGCCTGTGGTTACGTTTATTGACACTGCCGGCGCCTACTGCGGACTGGGTGCCGAGGAACGGGGCCAGGGTCATGCCATTGCCAGCAACCTGATCGCCATGGCGGGGCTCAAAGTCCCAGTGATTTCTGTGGTCATTGGCGAAGGCGGCAGCGGCGGCGCTCTTGGCATAGGCGTAGCCGACCGGGTTGCTATGCTGTCTTCAGCAGTTTACTCCGTGATCTCGCCGGAAGGCCTCTCCAGTATTTTGTGGAAGGACGCGACCAAGGCCAGCGAAGCGGCGGCCGTTATGAAAATGACCGCCAGGGACATTGAGGCCTTGGGCGTCATAGATGCCATTATTGAGGAACCGCTGGGCGGAGCGCACCGCCATCAGGCTCAGACCGTTGAGGCGGCTGGGAAGTGGATCAAGGAAACTTTGGGTGATTTGAGGGCGCTTCCTCTTGAGACCCTCCTCGAAAAACGGTATGACAAGTACCGGGGGATGGGGCAGTACGAGGGCTAAGTGATACAGTGAGAGTTAGTGTAAATTTACACTAAGCTCTGGCACCGAATTTGAGTTGGTGACAGGCACCAATTTGGTTTTTGTCCGCGTCGCCAAAACAGAAGCAGTCCGCGTCACCAAACCCTCAAAACAGGTTTTGTACAGTAAACGAGACAAAAGACACGACCATCAGCTGGATTAAAGCGTTCAAAAGCTTTAAATCATCTTGCCGATGGTCGTTTTATTTTGCAGACATCAAATAATTTCAAAACTCGCTCTATAAACTGTAACATTCTTGCTTCTGTATTCGTTTTATAGCAGGAGGGGTGAAAAATGTGTGCCGTCGGTCATTTTTCCCACACAAACACTTAATTTTACAATGTGATATAATTGAGGAAGAATCTGCATATTCAACGTGGTAATTTCACTTAAGGAGCAACTCGACACAGCAAAGTTTGGTTGATATTGTTGTTATGACTTTGGGTGACCATCCGCAAAACGCTTAAAGGCTTTAAGTGCAAAGCTCTGCCGATGGTTCGCCCGCCGCCCACCACCCACCACCGCCAAAGTTGGCGGCATCTATGAAGGAGGACATTATGAATAATAAGACTTTAAGGTGGATTATCATAGCGATTGCAATCCTGATTCTTTTGTTTTTTATATCTATGATTGCCGGGAATCCATTTCTGTAGGAGTGAATTCAATTGGTTTTCAAACTGAATATTGTTTGGAGGGATTTGTTTGAACCCGCGCAGCGCGTTAAACCCTTTATTTCAGAATATGAGAAAAAGGTTCACAGCTTCGATAGGCCCATTACTGCTCTTGATTCTACTGACAATGTCTATGATGATGCTCCCAACTTTCAGTGCCCAGGTGGGCAGCACAGTTCGTGTGACCCTGCCAGCCTTCAAGGTTACACTAAATGGTGAAGTCATGGACCCGGCCTTCAGTCAGTACCCTGTGATCTTCTATAAAGACATCACCTATTTTCCTATGACGTATACGTATTGCCGCTTCCTTGGGCTCGAAACTACCTGGAAAGGCCAGAAAGAAGGCCTTTTGATTGAAGCGACAGGCGTCACGGCGGCTTACAGGCCATACATAACGACTGTGAGAAACAGCAGGAGCCAAACAGCCGTGATCCCTGCCTATCCAATCCAGATCAATGGACTAAAAATTGATCAAACTAAGGAACCCTATCCGCTGCTTTCATTTCGCAACATTACCTATTTCCCCATCACCTGGAAATTTGGCTCAGAGGCCTTTGGATGGGATTACCATTTTGATCTTCAGAATGGCTTGGTGATCAGGTCCAGTAATCCTAAATTAAATCAAATCCGACTTTCCGACGACTGGTCTGAAGCGGGGGAGGACAACCCGCAGAAGCCTATCGCGATCACCACGGAACATATTTATTATCAAGGAACGCAAGGGCGGATTATGCAGGCGTCGTTGGCAGATCCACTCCGCTCTTGGCAGGTTTATCAGCTGCCCGTTTGGTCCTATGGTGATGGCACCACTTATGTAAATGCAAGCTTGACGGGTAATAATGGCGACCCGCTGCTATCCTATCACCAAGGCGGGGCAATTATGGGCTCTGATGTGCTGGTCAGCTTAAAAGCGGATGGCGCGACTGCTGTTTTGAATGAAGGTTACTATTATTTTATAGCCTTTGGGGATGACAGCGTCAGAACCTATACCGGTCCTGCCCCAAGCGGCGGCAATCTTGAGGTAAAAACATCAACAACTGACTGGAAAAAAGCCGGAAGTTCAGATTACCTTTATGGCTGGGCGTGGCGCTCGGACGGTGCCAGCAGTGGCGGCACAGGCTCTGACAGTGTTTACAAGTCAGGCGACCAACTCTACCTCTTAGCCTTCGATCTGACTAAGCCGGGCAGCACGACGGGCATTTATAGAGTGAATCTCCAGACGAATGACACGGTCCGGGTTGTTGACAGGGAAGTGCTCGGTTTCCAAATGGACGGTGAGACCTTTTATTACCAAAGTGGCGGCAGCCTCTATCGCTACGATTTGAATGAGAGCAAAGAAAACCTGATGAAATCTCCATTAATACCTCCTAATAGCATCCATTGGTTTACAGCCTTGAATGGATCCGTCTATTGGCAGGACGCACAGTCACGAATGCTTTACGATCAGACGGGCAAACCGGTCCAGGACGGCGCGCCGCTCCTTGAGGCACAGTTAAAAGGAGACCAAAATGAGTTCCTGGTGTGTACCTTTGAGGATCAGCCGGCTACAAAATATATAAGCATGATCCTCGGCCGCCATGGAGACGTGGTGTTTAAAACTTCCGACCGGATGAGCTTGGAGAGTGTGATGATATCAGGGAATACCCTCTATTTCTACAATCTGACGTCGGGCACCGTCTGCGTCGGGTCGCTGGCAGGGGCTTTTTAGGGTACGGTTAGAGTGTTATCATCAGCGCAGTCTGATCATGTTTGAGAAAGGGTGGGGGTGGGTGACCATCGGCAAAACGCTTTAAGGTTTTAAGTGCAAAGCTCTGCCGAAGGTCCCTTATCCGCCCAGCACCGCCAAATATGATAGGGTTTTTGTAGGAGGACGTTATGAGCAACAAAACATTAAAGGAGCGATGGTATGCTGAATTTTGACACCGCATTTATTGTTCAAATCATCAATACGATTTTACTGGTCGCAGTGCTCTATCTGGTCTATGCGCTGCTTTTCAAGTATCCAAAGCACAACAAAAAAAGATTTGAAAGCATTGAAAAGCGTATTGAGGACATTGAGAAGAAGCTGTGATTGGGTGCTCACTTTTAATATATATTTTACTGGAGGGAAGCTAAATGTTGGGTGGTGTGACATTATTTTGGGAGCAAATCAGAAAACGAAGTTGGCTCGTGCTGCCGCTGGTCCTTTTCATATTATTGCTGCCCTCCAGGCAAGAGATTAAAGATGAATTTCGAGTGTTTAATTATGCGGGTGGAGATCAAGAAGAAAAAACCTTACAGCTAGAGATCACCTTGACCAAACACAACAGAATGCCTATGGTTACAAGCAAACATGATGCTGTGATTGTGGTGGAGGGTAGAACATACAGGTATCTAGCCGACAATTTTAATCGAAGAGATGCTGCTTATCTGCCCCTGGGGATGAGCTACTTTGAATTTGGCATATTGCTTCCGGATGAGGATTTTTCAGAGTTTGTTGTTCTCTTTGACGAGGATCATCACTTTATAGAAAGTGACACGCTGAAATTCGTGGTGTACCCGCAGCGCAGTGAGTTGGAAGCGAGAATGCTATTGGAGAAGCTGCTTGAGTACAATGCATACGATCCTGAGAAGCGGACTTTCTATTAAATTAATGAGTCTCTTTTGGGTTATTGAATCCAGGACCTTGTAAAGGGAGTGGATAGTCGTGATTAAATCTGTCACAAAGTATATGCTCTTGGCGGTTCAATCTATTGTAGTGGTTGGCCTTTACTGGCTGCTGATCCGTCCAAACACCTACAGCTATGACACAGCCTTAAAAAATGGGGATGTCGTTATGGGTGCCAGTGGTGTCGCAAATGTTGAAAAACTGCATGTGTTCATTGAAAACACTAAGCGTGGCCAGGCTGTTCAAATAAGGATCACGGCTTATTCAAAAGAGGGAAGTCCAATAATTTTCGATTTGGAATTCGATGGTGAAATCATCAAGTGCACAAGCGACAACACCAGGGATAGGTATGGTATAACACTCTTCAAAGAGTATGGAGAGTATAATAAGGTGACTAAAGATGAACGAAACGATTACTTTCTAATTGACGAAACCGGAAAATATGAAGATCTCTGGATCTTTCAGGAATAGTTCGGTCGAATAATTGATCGCCTGGGGAGTGGGATGACCGGAGAAGATTAAAATGCAATCAGTTGTACTGCCAACCCTAATCCAAACATCCTAGAAATCCCACAAAATAGTAACAGCCTCTTCCCGCTTTGATCGCCGGAAGAGGCTGTATACATTTAGGTTAACTTTTAACTAAGCACCCATAAACATCTTGATGTCTTCGTCTACTGTGCCTATGCCGCCAATGCCGAAGGTCTCAACGAGGACTTTTGCCACATTTGGAGAGAGGAATGCCGGAAGCGTTGGTCCAAGGTGGATGTTCTTGACGCCCAGGTGGAGCAGAGCGAGGAGAACAATGACAGCCTTTTGCTCATACCAGGCAATGTTGTAGGCAATCGGAAGCTCGTTGATGTCGTTCAGCTCGAAAACTTCCTTGAGCTTCAGCGCGATGAGGGCCAACGAGTAGGAGTCATTGCACTGACCGGCATCGAGGACTCTTGGAATACCGCCAATGTCACCAAGCGGCAGCTTGTTGTAACGGTACTTCGCGCAGCCTGCAGTCAGAATAACCGTATCCTTTGGAAGCTTCTCAGCGAATTCTGAGTAGTAATCGCGGCCCTTCATGCGGCCGTCGCAGCCTGCCATGACGAAGAACTTCTTGATGGCGCCGGACTTGACCGCGTCGACCACTTTGTCTGCCAGAGCAAAGACCTGCTCGTGAGCGAAGCCGCCAACAATGGTGCCAGTCTCGATCTCAGTCGGAGATGGAAGGGTTTTAGCCAAAGCGATAATCGCAGAGAAATCCTTCTTGCCATTCTTGTCTGCTTCAATGTGAGTACAGCCCGGGAAGCCGGAAGCGCCCGTCGTGAAGATTCTGTTCTTGACCGCGTCGCTCTTAGGCGGCACGATGCAGTTCGTGGTGAAGAGGATCGGGCCGTTGAAGCTTTGGAACTCTTCGAGCTGCTTCCACCACGCGTTGCCATAGTTGCCCGCGAAGTTGTCATATTTCTTGAACGCCGGATAGTAGTGCGCCGGCAGCATTTCGCTGTGGGTATAGACGTCCACGCCAGTGCCTTTCGTCTGCTCCAGGAGCTGCTCCAGGTCTGCCAGGTCGTGGCCGGAAATCAGGATCGCAGGGTTCTTTTTAACGCCAATGTTGACTGAAGTAATTTCAGGATTGCCATACTTGGAGGTGTTTGCACCGTCCAGGAGGGCCATCGCTTTAACGCCGTATTCGCCTGTTTTGAGGGTCAGCGCCACAAGCTCGTTTGCGCCGAGACCGTCGTTTAATGTAGCCGCCAAAGCCTCATAAACGAAAGCATAGATCTCGTCGCTTTCTTTGCCAAGGTTGAGAGCATGGTGCGCATAAGCCGCGTAGCCCTTGAGGCCATAGATGATCAGCTCGCGGAGGGAACGGATATCTTCGTTTTCAGTCGCGAGGACGCCAACACCAGAAGCTTTCGCCAGCATGTCCGCTTTGGAACCAACGGTGAAGACTGCCGCGTCATGAAGGCTTGAGACCGGAATCCCTTTGGAAGGCGTCTCATTGGCAAGGCCGAGGAGCTTCTTGAAAAACCCGACTTCAACTGGAGAGCCCGCGACGACCATAGCTCTCAGGTTGTCTCTGAGGGTGATCATCTTGTTGATTTCTTTGACAAACGCCGCGTCGTCAAAGTTGGCGTTGGTGATGGTCATGAACAAGCTCTTGAGTACTTCGTGGTTGACTTCGCCCAGGTCCTTCGCGTCGAGGCCGCCCTTGATGACAATATCAGAAACCCCTTTGACTGTGTAGATGAGAAGGTCCTGAAGGTTCGCGGTCTCCGGCTGCTTGCCGCAGATGCCTACAATGTTACAGCCTGTACCCTTTGAAGCTTCCTGGCATTGATAACAAAACATGGACATAATATACCCCTTTCGGTGTGTGCGCTCTTGAGCGCTTAGTTTTTGTATTTGAAACTCATGGGCTTATTGTGTCATGTTTTGAGGGGAAAGGATGTAACGCAAGTTACGGAAGTGAAAGTTATGATTCAATTTTTTCTTGATTTCGATTTTAGGGCGAATTTACCCCCTCATACTCAGTGTGCTTCTTCAGCATTGCCTGAACGAAATCCTGCATCCTGTCAAAATGACTGCCCTCCCAATACACCCGCCCACAGCCGCGGCACTGGCTGAAGGCTTCAAAATCCTCAGCCACACGCGGCGGCAGCCTGTCCAGAATCTGCACCTTTTCTACCTCGCCCAGCAGCCCGTTGCAGACTATACACCGCGTCAGCGGCCGGATCCTGTCCCACAGCTCGAACCGCTCCACCACTTCCTGAAGCTGCTCTTTCGCCGTTCTTGAAAAGACGAGCCCGCCGATGGTCACCTGCCGCCTTTTCAGCAGCCCCCGGTCAAAGGTCAGTAAAATACGTTCTTCTTTTTCGGCGATCCCGGCAAGCACTTCGTCAGTGGCATTATTGCTGTATAGGGTGTCGAAACCCAGCATCCTCAGATATCCAGCCAGTTTCCCCAAGTGGACATCGAGAACAAACCGGGGTACTTTCGGCAGCTCGGGCTGAACCGACTGTAACTCCGACACGTCCAGAGACACAAATTTCGGATATACCGCGATCCGCTCGCCGCCCTGAAGGCGGTGGTCCAGGCTGACTGCCAAACCATCGACGAGTACGATAACTGCCTCAGTATGGGGCACCCCTGCCGACTCAATGGCATATTTTACCGTAGCGCCCTGGCATAATGGCTTTTGAAGTGTTTTCTGCCTGTTCTCAGGCCGGAGGCACTGATTGAGCGGACCGTAAAAGCGTAGGGTGACAAACAGCTCAGCTGTTTTAGCCTGGTCAATCTCATGTGTTGCCGCCTGTGACTGCTCGCTGCCGGCATCCAAGATTTTTTTGGTTTCAGTCATTGAGATCACGCCTCCTTAGAAAAAAGACGCAGAGGGTTAAACCTCTGCGCCTGATCAAAGCCACACTCAAACTATGATGGAAGTAGGTCTCTGACACCTTCTTCCACACCTATTTCTCAGGCGCCAAAAACCCTACTCCAGCGGCTCATCCAGCAGCACGTGGCCTAAAGTCTCGCCAATGCGGCCCTCCACCAGGATTTGCACCTTGTCAATGCCTTCAAACTGCTTGAGGGTCTGGACTATGGAGCCCAGAGTCATCAGCTCTCCAGCACTCCCGCCCGGATGGTTGTCCAGGAATTCCTGGGAGAAATCGACGGTGCAAATGCCGCTGTCTATGGTGATGCCCAGCAGCTGCGTGCCCTCAGGGATAGTTGGATAAAGATCCGGACTCTGAGGTCCCCAGATCAGCTCCTGAACGGCGGCTTTGGCGACGGCGCCATCAGCGACCAGGACGGTGCGGGATTCGGGCAGGACACCATCGGCATCAGGGGTTGCGAAATAGAGGTCCATAGTGACTTCTTCCAGCATGCCGCTCATGAAGAGGCTGTAGGAGGCCGGGAAGTCGCCGCCAGTGAGCTCGAGGAGCTTCTCGACGGAGATGACGCCCACGCCTTCGCGGATCACGCGAACTTCGTAGTAGTCCGAAGCTGCGTCGAGGTAGCGAACGGTGTACTGCATAGCGCCGTCCACCGTTTCAGCAGCTTCGATGGTGCTGTTCAAGGTGACTTCTTCGCTGGTTTCCGGATCGACCACGTTTTCCGTCCAAGTGGTGCCCACTTCAAACGGCAGCTTGATCAGTGTCAGCTGGTCGAATTTCGAGTCCAGCATCATTTCTTCGGTCTTCTCCTGGACAATCGAGTTGCCGCTGAGGATGTACTTCAGGGTCAGAGCCACGTCCAGGTTGCCTTCGCCCCCGGACATGTCCGCCATTTCGCCTGAGATCTCATAGACGCTGCTGTCCTCGGATTCGACAATCGCATCCAGCGTCATGGTGTGCCCGTATTCCGCGAAGCCGTTGTAAATCCAGGTGTAGCCAATTTCAGTTGGCAACAGGGCGGAGAGGGCTTCTTTTTCGAATACCACTTCCGCAGGCGGTTCTTCAGGCGGGGTCACAGGCGGCTCGGGTGGTTTGGCGCAGCCAGCCAGGGCGAAGATGAAGAGGAGAAGCGCGGCCGAGAGCAGGGTGCCGGTTTTCACGTCTTTAAAAATAAATCTATTGGACGTCATGGTGAACGCTCCTTTCGAGGTGAGTTTGGATTTCGCAGCGGTTACAACAGGTTAGACGAATACGTTCAGCCGATGGTTCCTATGATCCAAACCCAGCAGCGATGAAAAAACATCAGCCTCCAACTGACACAGCTGTCCGACAGAGGCTGACCGAATTTATTCCTTATACATCCCCGGGCTTCATCTGGTCGTCAGAGCCTTTGCGGATGACCTTGTATTCGCCGGTTTCGGTGTTCAGGTCATAAATGCTGAAGTTGGTGTCGATGTCAAAGCCTTCGAAATGCTCCGCGACGTTGATGGACGCAGAGCCCTCCTCGCCGCTGACGATCCTGTGGAACACGTACTGCGGCCAGACCAGCAGGGCGCCGCCCTCATAAAGGAGCTCCCCGTTCTTATAAACGGCGTGAGGCGTTACCGTAAAACTCTCGATTTTGCCGTGAGCCGGTGTATAAATTTCCACGTGCCGTGTCCCACTGAGGACAATGAGGTTGTCCCCCTGGCATGGGTGCATGTACCATGGCCGCGCCACGTCCCCGACAGGTCCTGGGGAGACCGCGGCTTTCTCGTGGAGCACCCGGTCGATGGACCCGATCTTTGAAGCGATGATGTCCAGCGGAAACAGGTCGAAGATCACGCCGGGGGTCTGCCTCAGGAGATTGAGTTTATAAATGCTGTATAATCCAGGAACTTGCTCGATTAAAGTGCTCATGTACAGGCCTCCTTTTAATTCTAAAGTCAGAAAGATTTCGATCCTTTGAGCCCATTCATACCCACAAGTGGCGTGGTGCAGGCAATAATTTTAGAAAAAACTCAAGACCATTTTTGCCGATGGTCACCCAACACCCCCTCTCGTTTGTTTGAAAATATGCAAAATGGGGAATAATTAATATGGAGGAAGAAGGTGCCAGGCACCTTCTTCCGAATTTGAAAGAAGAACGGAAGAAACTCGGTGTCAGACACCAAGTTTCAGCTCACCCGAAACCCGGTGTCAGACACCTGGTTTCATTACTTCAAGTGAATTACAAGAGAGGCAGAGGATGCGTATGAATCATGGGTCGATCATTTCGCGTTTATAGATAAATAGGAGGTGGAATTGAATCATGAAAAAGAGATTACTTACCGTTTTGATGATCTTGATTCTGCTAGTCACTATGATGCCGATGCAGGCATTTGCGGAGAAGCCGGATGCTGAAGCGGGTCTCAAGTATTTGAATATTGGGGATTCGATTGCTGCGGGGCTTAGTGCTTTGCCAGATGATTATTTTGCGCATTATGCGGGGTATTTGGGGGAGGAGATGTTGTATAGGGCTTATAATGGGCCTGGTATGCTGCCTAATCTTCCTAATCCTATGATGTGGACTGACGGCGCAGTGAATTTGGGGTTCCCAGGACTGGATAGTATGGAGCTTCTTGAACAACTCGAGGCAACAACCCCGAACGCGCTGCAATTATTCGTCGCACAAGCCGATGTCATTACCATAAGCATTGGCGGGAATAATTTGCTGACACCGGTGATTACGTCAGTTTTTCAAATGTATGGGTTAATGCCTGGCATTCATAATGAAGTGGAATTAATGGTTGCTATCACGGGTTATGGCGAAAACGTTTGGAATGCAAATCTTGATTTGTTTACTATGTCAGCCTTAAGCTCTGAACCAGGGAGTCTAGGCTGGTGGCTCGAAACACGAACTGCTCAATTCTTGGAAGACTGGCCAGCCATTCTGGATAAAATTGAGGATCTGAATCCTGACGCTCAAATCATCGCCATGACACTCTACAATCCAATTGAAAAAGCAGACAATGAGGCGCTTTTCAATCGCTACGAGGAACTGGTTCGTCCAATGAACATGGCCATGAGAATGACTCAAAACAGAGCTGCTCTGGCTAACGTCGCCAACGCCTTCAGAAAAGAGCCGGACGCAGTGGCATTCAGGCTGACTTGGATGGATGCTGGTATGATGATGCCACCGGTTCTGATCGACCCTCATCCAACAACCTTAGGTCACCAATTAATCTTTGAAGAACTCATGAAAGTCAGAAATCCAATGTCCTTCAAATAACGTTTAAATCAAGCAATGTTCTTGTTTTCACAAAACACCATCCTTTAGCCCGTGCTCGGGTAACGAGCATGGGCTTTTTCCTTCTTTGTTGGAAGGCGGTGCCTGACACCGCCTTCCAACCTGGCCCTTGTCTTTGCCAAAGTGCCATTTCAAATTTATTTAAAACATACCCATTTATATGACTATAAATGGGTATAAATTAATGAATAGTAAGTCGATATAAACACCCATGATGTGGGTCAAACTTTACTTAATTTATACAGCCACACCTGTTCAACCATCCACACAGAAAGGAGGGTTTGGTCGATGTCAGAAATAAAGGTGGACGTCAGAGGCGAAACGTGTCCGATTCCATTGGTAGAAATGCGCAAAGCCCTCAGAAAAGCCGCCGAGGGAGACTTTATAGAAATCATTGGAACCCATCCGGCCTCTCTGAAAGAAATTCCAATGGCGGCCAACGCCTTGAATGTTAAAATCATCAGCGAAGAGCAGCAGGGCGAGGTCTGGACCATCAAACTGCAGAAATAAGAAGTGAATTCAGCCGATGCACTGAAAAGGGGATGTCACTATGGCTGAAAAGGCAACCATTATTGTTCACAGCGGAGATCTGGATAAAATGTACAGCGCTTTGATCGTCGCGAACGGAGCGTTATCAATGGGTATGGAAGTGTCCCTGTACTTTACCTTCTGGGGTCTGCTGCGACTGAAAAAAGGCGGCTTGAGCAAAGGACCGCTGTCAAAACTGAATCTCTTTGGACTTGGAAGAGCTATGATCAGAAACAGGATGCATAAAGCCAACGTCGCTTCATTGGAACGACTTATGGCGGACTTCAAAGAGCTTGGCGGCAAAGTCATTGCCTGCGAAATGACCATGGAAATTATGGGCGTGAAAAAAAGCGACTTGAATGAAGACCTCATTGACCTCTATGGCGCTGTGGGAACCTATATTCAGGAAGCCAGAGAATCCGCCATTACGTTATTAATCTAAGGGTGAAAACTATGATTCAAAAAATAATCTATATGGATAACGCGGCTGCGACGAGACTGGATGAAGCCGTGTTTGAAGCTATGAAACCATGCTATTTTGAGAATTATGCGGTGGCGACATCGGAATTTGGCTATTCCCAGGGGCTGGAGGCCAGAGAGACTTTGGCGGAAGCCAGGGCCAGCATCGCCGGCGCTTTGGGCGCAGCGCCTGAGGAATTTATCTTTACGTCTGACAGCACAGAATCCAGCAATCTGGCGCTGAAAGGCGTTGCCAAGGCGCTGGGAAACAAGAAAGGCAAGCACCTCATTGTCTCCAAGATTGAGGATTTTCCAGTTCTGCAAAGCGCAAGGGCCCTCGAAAGACAAGGCTTTGAGGTGGATTACCTGGAGGTGGACGACCTTGGCTTTGTGAAGCTGGACCAGTTGGAGTCGCTTTTGAGAGAGGATACCATCCTGGTGTCGATTCAGCATGCCAATCATGAGATTGGGACGGTGCAGGATCTTGAGACCATCGGCAGGCTTTGCAGTGAAAAAAATGTGCTGTTCCACACGGATGCCACCCATACCTTCACCCGGCTGCCGCTGGATGTCCGGCGCATCAAGGTGGACCTGATCACGGTCTCCGCCCACACCATACACGGTCCGAAGGGCATTGGCGGGCTTTACGTGCGGCGGGGGACACCTTTAGAAAAAATTGCCGATGGTGGCTTTCATGAATTCGACCTGAGAGCGGGCATCGAAAATATTCCCGGCGCCGTGGGGTTTGCCAAAGCGGTGTCGCTGGTGACGGAAGAGGAAAACGCACGCCTCAAGGTCATGCGCGACAGGCTCATTGAACAGGTCGTCGCAAAAATCCCTTTAGTGACGCTGAATGGGGATCCCCAGAAGAGAATCCCCCAAAATGCCAACCTCTCCTTTCACCATGTGGAAGGCGAGTCCATCACCCTGCACCTGGACATGTACGGGATCGCGGTGAGTACGGGTTCGGCCTGCTTCAGCAGATCCCTGGAGGCCAGCCATGTGTTGATGGCCATTGGTGGAGACCACGAGCGTGCCCACGGATCCATTCGCTTTACCTTTGGCAGGTATAACACCATGGAAGAAGTTGACCTGGTGGTGGAGACTTTGGCGACTATTGTTGAGAATCTGAGAAGAATCAGTCCTTTGGGCAAACAGGGAGGCGTGTAAAATGGCTTTTCCTTATAATGATACAGTTTTGGAACATTTCAAAAATCCGCGCAATGTCGGTAGAATTGAGGATGCGGACGGAAAAGCGTCTGAAGGCAGCCCGGCATGCGGAGACATGGTCTCGGTTTATATCAAGGTAGACGAGGAGACTAAAAAAATCACGGACATCAAGTTTGAGTCTTATGGATGCGCCTCCAACATTGCGACGGGCTCGATTATTACGGAGATGGCCAAGGGTAAAACCTTGGAGGAGGCTAAACGCATCACCTGGCAAGAGGCGTCCCAGGCCTTGGGCGGGCTTCCGTCCATCAAAGCCCACTGCTCGGTACTGGCAGTGGAATGCCTGCGGAGTGCCATCCTGAATTACGAAGAAAAGCATGGCCTGGTCGTCAATCTGGAACCGACAACGGAGGAAATAGTACGAAAAAAACTGAGAAGAGTCATGAACCCTATGAAGGGTCTGGACATGGTGGCCACAAACCTGGTCAAAGAAATAGTGGTCAGTGAAGGCGTGATTCGCGTGGTGGTGGATCTGCCTGAAGACCATCAATTCGCGGCGACGATCAAGGAAGAAGCCAAAGAAAGACTGGAGAATTTGTGGGACGTGAAACAGGTGATTATTGAGTTCTCCCGTACCTGGCAACGCGAGTGAAGTTAATGAAGTTTTTTTGTTGAAACTTTGTGATTGCAGACTTTTCAACTTAATTTAACGTTGTTGTTCCGAAAAACGGGGCAATAGGCGCTAGCCGCAGGTACGGAAAAAAGAAGTCGCCCGCAAATTTAACATAAATTTGTGGGTGACTTCTTTTCCATGTCCTTAAAACGCCCCCCGCATAACCTCCAGGAACGCCTCCGCAGCGCTGGTCAGTGGCAGATGGCGGCTGTGAATCAGACAGAGATCTGTGGACGGAACCGGCTCCTCGGTCGCCAGAATCACCAGGGATTCAGGCGCATTTTGCATGGCCATCCTCGGCACGAAGCCAATCCCGACCCCGCTGGCGATCATGTCCACAATGAGGTCCACGCTGCCGAACTCAAACTCCGGCTCGAGGTGGATCTGATGGCGTACCAAAAAATCGTCCAAGAGCCGGCGGGTCGTCGAGTTCTTTTCAAGGGTGACCAAAGGGTGCCCGGCCATCTCAGAAAGGCTCAGTGACCGCCCGAGCAGCCCGTGGGTCCCGGCGTAATCCGCAGAAGAAATCCAAACATTCTCCTCTGAAGCCAGCCGCAGGTAGACCAGGTCCTTGTCCTCCAGGGCACCGGTGTGATTCACGAGGGCCAGGTCCAGGGCACCCTCCCGAACGCGGGACTTCGATACCGGCGATGGTCGGTTCTGGATCGACAACCGGATGTTGGGATATTTCCGGTGAAAAGCTTGCAGCGGCGTCATCAAAATATACCGGGAGAGCGTATCGCTGGCCCCAATCTGCAGATGCCCGCGATCCAGCCCCTGCAGCCTGAGCAACTCTTTTTCGCCTTTTTCAATGCTTTTGATGGCCTGGCTGACAAAGTCGAAGAGGGTCTCGCCCGCGGCCGTCAATGAAACGGTGCGCCCCTTCCGGTAAAACAGCGGCATCCCCAGGGCGGTCTCCAGCTGCCGGATGGACTGACTAACCGAGGACTGTGTGACGAAGAGGACTTCTGAGGCCCGTGTAAAGCTCTCGTGAAGGGCCGCGTAGTAGAAGACATTATAAAGATCCATGGAATTCATGCATTAGCGCTCCTTATGATTTTGATTACTATAATTAATTGTTATTATAAATGATCTGATGATACAATCAAGAAGAATCGAGAACAATCATCGGGGTACGAATGTAAATAGTCGTGAATGCGGGGTGGTGGGGAAGGAACCATCGGCAGAAAAATCTTTAAAAAGAGGGCTTTGCCGATGGTTCCTGAACCCCCAACCCATTATCAACGCCATTGTCGTCATAAGAAAGCTCCGGCGCGTGCCGGACATAATCAACATAACCAACAAGGAGGCAAATCATGCAAGGTGTGAGAAAGTATGTCCGAAAAATCGAGGCGCTGGACGTGGAGAGCGCCGGGCTCACCGGCCAGATCAGGGACTTTTTGAAGATTGGCGCGGTGAAAAAGGCAGAGGTTTACAACGGTTACGACATCTTTGGCCTGGAGCCTGCGGAAGTGGCTCAGGCGGTGCAGCACGTGTTTTCCGAGCCCAACGTGGACCTGGTCAGCGACGTCTGGATGCCGGAAGCTGGCGAGACGGCGTTTGCCTACCGTTTGCTGCCGGGGCAGTATGACCAGCGGTCGGATTCCGCGGTGCAGCTGCTGACCATTCTTAAGCTGGGGCAGGATCCCCACGTGGTTTCCTTTAAGGCGGTGCGCCTGAAGAGTGAGCGGCCTCTTTCGGCAGATGAAGTGCAGGGGATTAAACGCTTCCTGATCAATCCGGTCGAGGCCATGGAAATTTCACTGGTTGAGCTATGCCCGGCGGAGGTGATTCAGCCTGACGCGCCGCCTGTTGAGGTTCTCGAAGGTTTTAGAGACCTTACAGAAGACGCGCTGGAGGGTTTCCTCGCGTCACACGGCCTCGCCATGTCGAGAGAAGATCTGGCTATGGTTCAGGCTTATTTCAAGAACACAGCCGGCCGAGATCCAAAGATGACCGAGCTCAAGGTTCTGGATACTTACTGGTCAGATCACTGCCGTCACACGACGTTTATGACCGAGCTGAAGGATATTGACTTCTCCGAGGCGACCTATGGCCCGCTTCTGGAAGCTTATGACAAATATAGACAAAAGCGCGCAGACATTGCGACTTCCAAGCCGGAGTCCCTCATGGATCTGGCGACCATTCAGGCTCGTTGGCTTCGAAAGCAGGGCGGCCTTGCGGATGTTGAGGTGTCGGACGAGATCAACGCAGCGACGTTTATGGTGGACGCGGCCTTTGAAAACGGCGAGACCAAGCCTTACTTAGTCATGTTCAAGAACGAGACCCACAACCACCCTACGGAAATCGAGCCTTTTGGCGGCGCGGCGACCTGTTTGGGCGGCGCGATCCGGGATCCGCTCTCGGGACGCAGCTATGTCTACCAGGGCATGCGCATCACCGGCTCCGGAGATCCAACGGAAAGTCTTGAAAAAACCTTGCCTGGCAAGCTGCCTCAACGGGTCATCACCCGGGGTGCGGCGAAGGGCTTCTCTTCCTACGGCAACCAGATTGGCCTGCCTGCGGGCTATATCCGCGAATACTACCATGAGGGCTTCAAAGCGAAGCGCATGGAGGTGGGTGCGGTTATCGGTGCGGCACCGGCGGAAAACGTGAAGCGACTTCAGCCGGCGGTTGGCGACAAAGTCCTCCTTATTGGCGGCAAGACGGGCATTGACGGCCTTGGGGGTGCGACGGGCTCTTCCAAGGAGCACGACGAGTCCAGCCTAGCGACCTGCGCTTCTGAAGTCCAGCGCGGCAATGCGCCGGAAGAACGCAAACTCCAAAGGCTCTTCAGCACGGCAGACTTCGCCAAGCGCATCAAGAAGTCAAACGACTTTGGCGCCGGCGGCGTGTCAGTGGCCGTTGGGGAATTGGCGGACAGCCTGGACATCCAGCTGGATGCAGTAAAGACGAAATATCCGGGTCTTGGGGCCATAGAGCTGGCGATCTCAGAGTCTCAGGAGCGCATGGCGGTGGTCGTGGATCCTGCGGATGTGGAGGCCATTGTGGCGTTAGCGGCAGCAGAAAACCTCGATGCTTATGAAATTGCACAGGTGACGGATTCCGGTAAACTCCGCATGTTCCTGAAGGGCGAGGTCGTTCTGGAACTGGACCGCGACTTTATCGATTCCAGCGGTGCCAGCAGAAGCCAGGTCATCAAGGTGACTGAGGTGCCTGGGGCTAAGCCTGGAGAGGGCTCGGGAGAAGCTGGGGACAAGGTCATCATGTCAGCGGAAGAGGCGGAAGAGGCCCTGTTGGCAGCGGTAACGGACTTGAACGGCGCGGCTCAAATTGGCCTCGTCGAAAATTTTGACAATACGGTTGGCGCTTATTCCATTTTGATGCCGTTTGGCGGCGCGCGGCAGATGTCGCCGTCCATGTCCATGGTGGCCAAGCTGCCATCGGCTGATGGTACTTCTTTGACAGGCACAGTGATGAGCGCAGGCTATGCATTGAAAGCGCTGGACCGGGATCCGTTTGTGGGCGGCGCCATGTCCGTGGCTGAAGCGGTGGCTAAGGCGGTGCTCACAGGGGCGAAGCTCGAACGCATTCACCTGTCCTGCCAGGAGTATTTTGAGCGGCTGGGGTCAGACCCGCTGAAGTGGCAGAAGCCTTTCAAAGCTTTGTTAGGCGCTTTGTACGCCATGGACGCGTTTGGTCTTGGGGCCATAGGCGGCAAGGACTCCATGTCCGGCACCTTTAAAGATCTGAATGTGCCGCCAACGCTGATTGCCTTCGCGGCAGCAGCTGTGGATGTGAAAAACGTCGTCTCCACAGACTTCAAATCCGAGGGCAGCACGGTCTACATGGCAGATGTGGCCAGAGACGCGGCGGGACTGCCGGATCTCGCGGCTTATGCGGCCAGACTGAAGGAAGCTCAGTCGCTGATTGAGCATGGCGTCGTACTGTCTGCTTCTGTCGTGGAAGAGGGCGGCGTGCTCGATAACCTCTTTAAGATGGGTGTCGGCAACGGCCTTGGCGTTAAGCTGAGCTCAAAGGAATTGCCTAAGGCGGGCTTTGGTGCTCTGATCCTTGAAATTGACCTTGCCAGTGCGGATGTCATGCCGGCAGATTGGCTGATGCTCGGCGAGACACAAAGTACTTACCGTATTAACGCCCAGGGCGGCGGTGTGGATCTTAAGAAGATTGAGACGGCGTGGCTGGAGCCGCTGGACAGTGTGTTTCCGCGCTGTAAGCCATATGCGGATGCGCCACTTGCGGCTGAAGCACCGCCTGCCGGTAAGAAAAAGGAGAAACGGGAAGTGCTGTTTGGGGAAGAACGATCACGGATCAATATCCTTAGGGGTGTGAAGCCTAAAGTGTTCATCCCGGCGTTCCCGGGGACGAACTGCGAGATCGACACAGCGCGGGCCTTTGAAAGGGCCGGGGCCGAGGCTGAAGTGATAGTCTTCAGAAACAGGAATCTGGCGGACGTGGAAGCCTCTATTGAGGCCTATGTGAAGGCTATAGAAAAAGCACAGATGATTGCGCTGCCGGGGGGCTTCAGCGCCGGGGATGAGCCAGATGGATCCGGCAAGTTCATCAGCTCGGTGTTCAAGAACGCTGGGATCAAAGAGGCGACCATGGCACTGCTGAAGCAGCGGGATGGCCTGATGCTGGGCATCTGCAACGGATTCCAAGCGCTGATCAAGCTGGGGCTGCTGCCTTACGGCGAGATCCGGGACCTTGGGCCAAAGGATCCAACAGTGACCTACAATCAGTGCGGAAAGCACATTTCCAAGATGGTGCAGATTGAAGTGGTGTCGAAGATGTCGCCGTGGCTGGCACGGGTGTCTGAGGGCGTACGTTACAATGTGCCTTTGTCACACGGTGAAGGGCGTTTCTTTGCCAGCAAAGCGCAGTACGAAGCACTGCTGGCGGCTGGCCAGGTGGCGACAGTCTATTCCAGGGGACATAATCTCAACGGGTCGGCTTTCGGGGTCGAAGGGCTTGTGAGCCCGGATGGCCGAGTGCTGGGCAAGATGGGCCACTCGGAGCGGATGACCTCTCACACCTATTTGAATGTGCCAGGCCAGTATGACATGGAGATTTTTGAGGCTGGCGTTGATTACTTTAATAAGTAAAGTGTGTTCAACTGGAGAATGGGCGCAGATTAGCGGTTCGAATAAAGAAAACAGGTCACGATGAGGTCGTTGACTTTTACTGATCGAACCGCTAAATTTGCCGATATGGTCTTGATAAGACGCTGGATGTGGGGTAGAATAAAGTTAAATTAAGAACGTTAATGTCGATAAAACAGTAAAATGTTCGTGTTTTGGGAGGGTGTTCAATGAAAGTTGCAATTATCATGGGAAGCAAATCGGATCTTGAAGTCGTGTCAAAGGCGGCGGAAGCCCTTGAGCAGTTTGGGATTGAAGCGGAAATGAGAGTCATGTCAGCGCACCGTACGCCGAATGAAGTCATGAGCTTTGTTGCAAAAGCTGAAGAAAATGGGTTTGAGGCTATCATTGCTGCTGCTGGCAAAGCAGCGCATTTGCCGGGTGTGATCGCGGCGTTCACGGTGCTTCCGGTTATTGGACTTCCAATCAAGAGCAGCTTTATGGATGGGTTTGACTCGCTGCTGTCTATCGTTCAGATGCCTTACGGCATTCCGGTGGCAACGGTGGCGGTCAACGGTGGCGACAACGCGGGCATCCTGGCGGCGCAGATCGTCAGCGTCAAGTATCCTGAAGTGCGCGAGCGCCTGAAGGCCTTCCGCGAGAAGATGCGTCAGGACGTCGTGGCGGCGGATGCGTCCATTCAGGGGCTTCGCAAGTAAGGCGAGGGCATTTGGAGAGGCGGGTCTGGTCGGTGATGGCGAACTGTCGCGTTGGAAGCGCCGTGTCATTTTGATGAAAAACGAACATTGTAACTTGTTTACTAAGAATATCTCTTTGAGGAGGATTTGTTTAAATGGAAAAGCGTGAAATGATGTACGAGGGAAAGGCGAAGCGTGTTTATAAAACAGATGACGAAAGACTTTACATTATCGAGTTCAAAGATGACGCGACAGCGTTTGATGGCAAGAAAAAAGGGACCATCCACGACAAGGGCATCCTGAACAACAAAATCAGTGAAGGCCTCTACACGATGCTGGAAGCAGAAGGCATCCCGACCCACTTCGTCAAGCGCCTCAGCGACCGCGACGTCCTCGTCAAAGCTGTCAAGATTATGCCGCTGGAAGTGTTGGTCAGAAATATCGCAGCTGGCTCCCTCACCAAGAGACTTGGTATTCCGGAAGGAAAGCAGCTGCCATTTACGATCCTCGAGTTCTGCTTGAAAGATGATTCCCTCGGTGATCCACAGATCAACGAAGACCACATTCAAGCCATGGAACTGGCAACTCTTGATCAAGTGGCTCAAATTAAAAAATACGCCCTTAAAATCAACGAGCTCCTCACCGCTTTCTTCAAAGCCAGAGGCATTACCCTCGTCGACTTCAAACTCGAATTTGGCCTTTATGGCGACCAAGTCATTCTCGCCGACGAAATTTCTCCTGACACTTGCCGTCTCTGGGACGCTGCAACGGGCGAAAAACTCGACAAAGACCGCTTCAGACGTGACCTCGGCAATATTGAAGAAGCTTACCAGGAAATCCTCAAGCGCCTTGACAACTAATAAGGATAGGAGCGCTGGAAATGTGTGAAATGAAGTGGGATAAGCTTGGTGAAGAGTGCGGGGTCATTGGCCTCTACACGAGCGACGCGGATCACATTGCGTCCATGGCCTGCTATGGGCTCATCGCGCTGCAGCACCGCGGCCAGGAGAGCGCGGGCATCGCGGTGAAAAACGACAGCATCAAATACTACAAGGACATGGGTCTGGTCCAGGAGGTCTTTTCCAACGAGACCCTGGCGAAGCTTCATGGCACTGCCGCCGTTGGTCACGTCCGCTATTCGACGACGGGGGACTCCAACGTCGCCAATGCCCAGCCTCTGGTGGTCAAGTACCGAGGCGGTTCGATCGCTCTCGCCCACAACGGCAATCTGGTCAACATAGGCAAGATCCGCGACCGGCTCGAGGACGACGGCGCCATTTTCCAGACCTCCATAGACTCTGAAGTCATTGCAGCTCTGATCGCCCGAAACTTCAAGCATGGCCTGAAGGAAGGTCTGACCGACGCCCTGAAGCAGCTCCAAGGCTCATTTTCCCTCACCATCCTCTTCGAGGACAAGCTTATTGGCGTTCGCGACACCAACGGCCTCCGCCCCCTCATCTTAGGGCAGTTAGCCGATGGTGGCTACGTCCTGGCCTCCGAATCCTGCGCACTGGATGTCCTAAGCGCCACCCCGATCCGGGACGTGGAGCCCGGCGAAGTCATTCTCATCGACGACAAAGGCATTGAAAGCTTTCAATTCGCACCAGCCGCCAGACGCGCCGTCTGTGCTTTCGAATATGTGTACTTTGCCAGACCGGACAGCACCATTGACGGCGTCAATGTCTACATGTCCCGCCGCAACGCCGGACGCACCCTGGCCATAGAACATCCCATTGAGGCGGATGTGGTTATAGGCGTACCGGATTCCGGAACCAGCGGGGCCATAGGGTACTCGGAAGCCTCCGGCATTCCTCTGGGCATAGGCCTCATCAAGAACAAATATTTGGGCAGAACCTTCATCCAGCCGGACCAGAAGATGCGCGAGCTCTCGGTCCACCTGAAGCTCAACGTTCTAAAGGAAAATATTGCGGGCAAACGCGTCGTCATGATTGACGACTCCATAGTCCGGGGCACCACCAGCAAGAAAATCGTCCAGATGCTGAGAGACGCAGGGGCCAAGGAGGTGCACATGCGCATCACGTCGCCGCCGGTGGCCTACCCGTGCTTCTACGGCATCGATACGCCGAGCCGCCAGAACCTGGTTGGGGCTCAGATGACGGTTGAGGAAATCGGGAAACGCATTGGCGTTGACACACTTGGCTATTTGTCTCCTGAAGGACTTAAGAAAGCCATCGGCCTAAAAGCCACGCCACTGCTCGACGCGGTGCCGAATCCAGAGGCGCTGTCCGAAAGCGGGATCTGCCTGGCCTGCTTCAACGGCGATTATCCAACGGCGGTCCCGGAATCCGCTGACAAATTCCAGTTCGAGAAACGATAAGGAGGAAGTGTGCCATGTCGCAGCCAGATGTTAAAGATAAAAATGAGACACAGGATTCAAAAGACTTGAAAAGAGACGCTTACAAGGCCGCGGGGGTAGACGTGGAAGAGGGCTACCGCGCCGTGGATTTGATGAAAAAATATGTGAAAACCACTCATGACAGCCGCGTAATCGGTGGCATTGGCGGCTTTGCCGGCATGATGACCCTGGGCGGAAAATTCACTGAGCCGGTTCTCGTCGCCGGTACAGACGGCGTAGGCACCAAGCTTAAGCTGGCCTTTTCTCTGGATCGCCATGACACCGTGGGCATTGACCTGGTGGCTATGTGCGTTAACGACATTCTCTGTCAGGGCGCCCAACCGCTGCTGTTCCTGGATTACATCGCGACAGGCAAGCTGAAGGCGGAGCAAGCTGCAGAAATCGTCAAAGGCGTCAGCAACGGCTGCCGTCAGGCGGGCGCTGCGCTGCTGGGCGGCGAAACCGCTGAAATGCCTGGCTTCTACGCTGAAGGTGAGTATGACCTAGCGGGCTTTGCCGTGGGTGTCGTTGAAAAGAGCGAGATCATCACCGGCGAGCGGATTCAGGAAGGGGACGTGGTCCTCGGTTTTCCATCCAGCGGTGCGCACTCCAACGGCTATTCCCTGCTCAGAAAGCTCTTCGCAGAGGAAATTGCCGCGCCAGAGGCAACGGATAACGCGAAGGCCATCACCAAAATGCTCCTTGAGCCAACCCGTATTTATGCACCGGAAGTTCGTGTGCTGATGCCCCGCTTTGACCTGAAGGGCATGTGCCACATCACCGGCGGCGGCTTTCAGGAAAACGTGCCGCGCATGCTGCCGGAAGGCCTTGGTGTTGCCATTAACACTACTGCCTGGAAACGTCCGGAAATTTTCAATCTCATTGAAGCCAGAGCGGGTCTGACCCCGGCTGAGCTTTTTGGGACCTTTAACATGGGTATTGGGTTCATGGTGGTGCTCTCCGCTGAGAATGCGGTTCAGGCCCTTGAAGCCCTTGCCATTGAAGGCTACGAAGCGTATAAGATCGGTGAGATTGTCAAGGTGTCTGCCGGTAAGGACCGCGTGATTTTATGATCAGCGCTTTTCAAGACAAAGAGGGCGGCACTAGGTTGCCTTACGGCGCTTGGTCGCCTTACGGCGCTTGGTCACCTGACGGCGCTTGGTCACCTGACGGCGCTTGGTCACCTGACGGCACTCATTCATCCAACTCCACCCTGGATTCTGACGTAACGGCGGGCGGCGCTCATTCTTCTGTGAATGGGTGGCCGCGGATCGCCGTTTTCGTGTCCGGTGGCGGGACCAATCTGCAGGCGCTGATTGACGCTGCGGAAGAGAACCGAGTGACTGAAAGGAACCGAGTGACTGAAAGGAACCGAGTGACCGAGGGGAACCATCGGCTAAACGCACTAATAGTTCTGGTTATGGCAGACCGGCCGGGCTGCTATGCGCTGGAGCGGGCTGAAAAGCACGGGATCCGTGGCGAAATGATCGATCGAAAGGCAGGGTCACCTGAAGAGCGCGAACAGAAAATCCTGGCGCTTCTGGAGGAAGTCGAGGCTGACGTGATTGTCCTGGCGGGATTCCTCGGGATTCTTGGGGCGGGCATTATTGCGAAATACCAGGACCGGATTGTGAACGTTCATCCGTCCCTGATTCCGAAATACTGCGGCAAGGGCTTTTACGGGCACCATGTCCATGAAGCGGTCCTGGCGGCTGGGGATACAGAGACCGGCGTTACCGTTCACCTGGTGGATGAGGGCGTGGATACCGGCCGGATTCTGATGCAGCGAAAGGTCCCGGTGTTGCCGGGGGATTCGCCGGAATCGCTCTATGCCAGGCTGCAGCCTGTGGAGCATCAAACATTGGTCGAAGCGGTTGGAAAGTTGATCGCGGAGAAATTTGGGAGGTCTGAAGCGTGAGAAGAGCATTAATCAGCGTCAGTGACAAGCACGGCGTGGTCGAGTTGGGCATGCGCCTTGCGGCCATAGGGTATGAAATTCTGTCGACGGGCGGTACTTATAGAGTGCTTCAGGAGGCGGGTGTCAAAGCGACGGAAGTCAGCGAGGCGACGGGTTTTCCGGAGTGCTTCGACGGGCGCGTCAAAACCTTGCACCCGGCGGTTCATGGGGGGATTCTGGCTCGCCGCGATTCGGAAAAACATCAGCGCGAGGCCATGAAGCTGGGCATTGAGATGATCGACCTCGTGGCGGTGAACCTGTATCCGTTCCGGGCGACGGTTCAGAAGCCGGATTCGACTTTGGAAGATATTATTGAAAACATAGATATTGGCGGGCCAACTATGCTGCGTTCTGCGGCGAAGAATTATAATGACGTTATTGTTTTGTGTGATCCTATGGATTACGAGATGGTTCTTGAGCCTCTTGAGCGAGGTGAGGCCATCCCGACGGATGAGCGGGCGCGTCTGGCGCTGAAAGTGTTTGAGCATACCTCGCACTATGATGCCATGATCGCGTCATTTTTGGCAAAGACTTTCCGGCCTGAGGGCTTTGGCCGCACCCTGACGCTGCCCTTTGATGTGGTGCAGCCTCTGCGTTATGGTGAGAACCCGCATCAGAACGCGTGGTTCCTGAAGGATGCCCTGCCTGCTTCTGGTGCATCGACAGACTTTGTGCAGCTTCACGGAAAAGAACTTTCTTTCAATAATTTGAATGACCTGGATGCGGCAGTTCGCATGGTGCGTGAGTTTGTGGAGCCGGCGGCTGTGGCGGTCAAGCATACGAACCCTTGCGGCGTGGCGGTGGGTCACGATTTGGCGACGGCTTATGTCAAAGCCCATGACGCGGATCCGGTGTCCATCTTTGGGGGCATTGTGGCTCTAAATCGCAAGGTCGACAGGGAGACGGCGCTGGAGATGTCGAAGACTTTCCTTGAGATTATTGTGGCGCCGGCGTTTGCGGAGGAAGCACTGGAGGTTCTGAAGGCCAAGAAGAATATCCGGCTGCTGACGCTGCCTACGAACCAGACCTTTGAGGATGCTTATGACCTCAAACGGATCGAGGGCGGCCTGCTGATTCAGCAGGTGGATTCGGAGCCTGCGGGCATGGAACTTAAGGTTGTCACGGACCGCATCCCGACTGAGGATGAGATGCATGACCTGCGCTTTGCCTGGAGTATTTGTCGTCATGTGAAGTCCAATGCCATTGTGGTCGCCAAGGGCGGCGTGACTTTGGGCGTAGGTCCGGGACAAACCAACCGCGTCGGTGCTGCGGAGATAGCCTTGAAACAGGCGGGTGCTGGAGCCAAGGGCGGCGCCCTGGCGTCGGATGCTTTCTTCCCGTTTGCGGACTCGGTGGAGTCTGCTGCGGTTGCAGGGATCTCAGCGATTATTCAGCCGGGCGGGTCTGTCAATGATGACAAGGTCATCGAGGCGTGCAACCGGTACGGTATTGCGATGGTCTTTACGGATGTAAGACATTTCAAGCACTGATTCTGGGATGTGTTAGTGGATTTTGACTGTTTAGTAATTTTAAGACTATACCACCGGGAGGTAGATTCATGCGGATCTTGGTAATTGGCAATGGCTCGAGAGAGCATGCTTTGGGCTGGAGGTTGTCGAAAAGTAACCACGCGCCAAGCCTTTTCTTTGCGCCAGGGAATTTTGGAACGGCCCTGGTCGGGAAGAACGTGGCAATTGGCGTGTCAGAAGTGGAGGCGCTGAAGGCGTTTGCGCTGGAAGAAAAGATCGATTTGACTCTGGTGGGGCCTGAAGTGCCTTTGGTGGCTGGTGTGGTCGACGCGTTCCGCGAGGCGGGGCTGGTCATTATTGGTCCGGACCGGGCAGGGGCGCAGCTGGAGGGCAGCAAGGCTTTTTCCAAGGCGTTCATGGTGAAGTACCAGATTCCGACGGCGGGCTATGGCGTGTTTACGGACGTGGAGGCTGCGAAGGCGGCGCTGCGCAGCTATGCGCTCCCGGTGGTGATAAAAGCCGATGGTCTCGCCGCCGGCAAAGGGGTCATCATTGCTCAGAGCTATGAAGAGGCGGAGCAAACTTTGGCGGAGATGATGCTAGAGGGCCGCTTTGGGGAATCCGGTCATACGGTGGTGCTTGAGGAGTTTCTGAAGGGCTTTGAGGCGTCGATTATTTGTCTGGTGGATGGTGAGACTATTTTACCCCTGGAGACTGCCCAGGATTATAAGAAGATTTTTGACGCGGATCTCGGTCCGAATACCGGCGGCATGGGGTCGTATTCGCCGAGTAAGTTTGTGGATACGGCTTTGATGGCAGACATTGAGGCCCGGGTGCTTCAGCCGACGCTGAAGGGGCTGCAGGCGGAAGGCTTTGACTTCAGGGGGATCATATTTATTGGTCTTATGATCGATGAATCCTGTCCGACTGGTCTTGCTGACGGGATCAAGGTCCTGGAATACAATGTCCGCTTTGGTGATCCGGAAACGCAGTCTTTGATGGCGAGACTGGACAGCGATTTTGTGGATGTTTTGCTGGCGCTGCATGATCGTAAGCTGAGTACGTTGAAACTGGCATGGACGCCGAAGGCAGCCGTCTCAGTTGTTCTGGCTTCTATGGGTTATCCGGATGAGTTTGAGACGGGAATGGAGCTCGATTTTCCTGGGACGCAGACTGAATTTATGCCGGAGGTGACAGCATTCTTTGGCGGCGCTGTTCTGAAGGATGGAAAAGCTGTGACTTCAGGTGGTCGTGTGGTCACGGTTACCGCAGTGGGTGATACCCTGGACAGCGCTCGTAAGAAGGCATATCAAGGCGCGGAAATGATTCGGTTTGGGAATAAGTATTGCAGGAAAGATATTGCGAAGTTTTAGGGGTTTTTGAAGGCTATTTGTAAGGTATGGTTAAAAGGAAGGACCGGGTGCCGGCGGCTAGAAGCCGCTTGCATCCGGTCTTTCCTTTTTTCGGTTGGAAGTGGAGTGTAAATTTACACCTAATACCCTGTAAACACTAAAACTCGACATTCAACAGGTTAAAATTCCGCATTGCTGCGTTGTCGTTATCCGCGATACTGCCTAGTATCGCTACTTCCTCCGCCTTGCACTTCGAAATTTTACCGCAGTTGTATGTTATAGTTTTAGAATTTACAGGGTACTAGCTCTGCGGCTATGGCCTATTGCCCCCAGATTGAAAGCTGTCCGCGTCACCAGTTTCGTTTTTGTCCGCGTCCCCAAACTCATACCGGTGCCTGTCACCCACTACAATTCTCGCGCAATTTAGGTTTACGGTTGGCCAAATTGTGGTATAGACTATTTATGTGAGGATGCTGTTCGAGGTCCTATGTACACCAGACAAAACACAGTCGCCACCCCAAATAAAATCCAACACAGAGGTGATCCCATGCCAATAGGCCATATCAACGATCTTGAAGGCAAGCCCATCATCAACCCTGAGGTTAAAGGCGCCGTCATGAAGGTTCCGGTTTCCAAAGAAGAAGGCTGGACGGACCATGTCATGCGCGTATTTGAGATTGAAGGCTATGGCTACACGCCGCGCCACACCCATCCTTGGCCGCACATCAACTATGTGCTTGAAGGCTCCGGAACCCTGTTCCTACACGACAAGGAAAACCCTATCGAGGCCGGCTCCTATGCCTACGTGCCAAGCGGTGAGCTCCACCAGTTCAAAAACCTGACGGACAAGCCGCTCAAGTTCATCTGTATTGTCCCTAATGAGGGCCATTACTAGACGCAGCACAGGGACGCCGCACTAGAAACTGCAGCGCCCGATCCGGCGATCCAAAACAACCAATCAAAACCCTTCGAGCTCCCACCAGAGCGCGAAGGGTTTCTACCTATAAAGGGGGTACCGCCATGGAACGGTATGGCATCATCGACCTCGGGTCCAACTCCGTGCGCATGAACATAGTCAACGTCTATAAGAACGGCTCCTACAGCCTGGTGGACCAGGCCAAGGTCATGGTCCGGCTCTCGGAGGGGTTAGCCGACGGCGGCACCCTCAAACCCGAGCCCATAGCCAGAACTCTGAACGCCATCAAGCTCTTCAACCAGCTCATCGACGCCTATGGGGTCACCAAAGTCGTTGCGGTCGCCACCGCCGCAGTCCGGCAGGCCTCCAATGCTTCCGACTTCCTGGGCGCGGCCCAGCGCGAGCACCAAATGACCTTCGAGGTCATCAGCGGTCACGACGAGGCCTACTACGACTACCTGGGCGTCGTCAATACCATTGACCTCAAGGATTTCCTCATGATCGACACCGGCGGCGGCAGCACCGAGCTGGCCTGGGTCGTCAACCGGGAAATCAGAGAATCCATCTCTTTGCCCTTCGGCAGCGTCATCCTGACAGAGCGCTACCTCAGCGACGCAAACCGCCTAAAAGGCCTTGAAAAAGCGGAAAAATTCATCCGAAAGGCCTACAAGGAGGTCCCATGGCTGAAGGAAGCCAAAGGTCTGCCTGTCGTTGGCCTGGGCGGCTCACTGCGCAGCGTGGCCAAAGTCCACCGGGGCAAGGACCCCCTTTCCACCGTCAGCCTGCACAATTACAGAATGCCCGGCAGCGACCTCGAAGCCTTACTTGCGGACATTGTCAAAACCCCGCCGGACAAAGTCGCCGACCTCCCCGGCATAGGCAAGGACCGCTCGGACATCATAGCCGGCGGCGTCCTGCCCCTGAAAGTCCTCGCGAATGTCATGGCACTGGAGCTGTTTGTCGTCAGCGGCAACGGTCTCCGGGAAGGCCTGTTTTTCAGCCGCTACTTCAAAGAAAAGAGTTTGCCGATGGTCGTGCCCTCCGTCCTGGATCACAGCCTCGAAAACGTCCGCAAGCGCTTCAACGTCGACAATCCCCACACGGCACACGTGCGGAAACTGACCCTGCGCCTGTTTGACGCCCTGAGGCTTCTGGGGCCGTTCAGCGATGATGAACGAAAGCTCCTGGACGCCGCCAGTCATCTCCACGACATTGGGATGCACATTGAGTACTACAATCACCACAGGCATGGGTTTTACCTGGCGTTGAACGCAAGGCTTTGCGGCCTGACCAACGAGGAGATTGTCAAGGTCGCGTTTCTGGTAGGGCACCACCGGGAGTCCAAGCTGAAGGAGGACCTGGACCGGTACCGGGGTGTCATGGGCAAAGAGACCATGGACCGCCTCAGACGGCTGGCAGTACTGCTGCAGATCGCCGAGCGGATCGACCGGAGTGAGTCCCAGGTGGTGGACGACCTCGTGGTGACGCCGGGTAACGGCGAAGTGGTGATTCGGCTGGTGTCGGAGAAGGACACGGAGCTTGAGTGTGTGGCGACCATGCGTATTGCGGAGGATTTTGAGAAGGCTTATGGCCTGAAGATGCGGGTGGTGCGGGCGTGAAATCCTCAACATAATACAATAATGCAAAAAAGAGATTAAGCCGATGGTGTCCGTCCAAGACACCATCGGCTAAAATTTTTTGTAATCCTTAAATCAATTTGAGCAGCAGCTCCAGCCTGAGGCGAATGGAGGGGTCTTCGAGATCCACAGGCAGCAAGTCCTCAATTTCTTCCACGCGTTTTCTCACGGTGTTGATGTGGAGAAACATCTTTTTGGCGGTGTTGCTGAAGTTCATACGACACTCCAGATAAGCTTTGAGTGTCTCGATCAGCTGGCCGGAGTCATCCCTGGCGCGAAGCTTGTTGAGGTCGCGCATCATAATCTCGATTTCATCCCCTTGCACGTCGATCCATGCCAGAGCGCCTAACTGTGAGTACCTGAAATACGCGCAGTCCGGACTGATCAGCTTGCCCATATCCAGTGCTCTCAAGCACCTATGGTAGTTTCTGTCCAGCTCGTGAATGATGCCTGGCAGATCTGACACGCCAAACTCAAACACGCCGCCTTCCAAGTCCAGGACCAGGCGCTGGTTAAGCTTTTTGAGCTTGGCCTTCAACTCATTCAAATAACTGCCTTCTTCAAGGTGCTCTGTGTTTCCAAGGAGAAGGAGGCAGTGATGGTCATCCAGCAGAGCGGTCCTGCATTCTGAGCTGCTGAAGATGCCGCGAATGGAACTGCGGATCAACTCCCGGTTCTGATGCAGTGAAACCTCACTTTTGTTTTGCCGGATTACAACGGTGTAATAGGCAGCGTCCGGGTTGAGATTAAGTTCGGACGCATGAGAGCGGATCTCCTCCGGCCTGGTCAAATTTCCGGATACCAGGGCGTTGACGAAGCTTTCAAATCCAATGTCGCCAATACTTTGAGTCACAATAATCTGTTCATATAATTCCTGAAGCAGGAGGTAGCCGGTTCTGAGGGCAAATTGGTCGAAGTAGTCAATCAGACCGGTGGCTTCCAAAACTACAAAATAGGCTTTAATTTTGTTCTCCACTGTAATAGGGACAGTGATCCAGCTATAGGGCTTTTCATACTTTGGGTTAAAAACGCGATATCTCGCCATTTTTAAATTATCGCACAGAGTTTCCTTGCTGAAATCAAAGGAGGGATTCCAGAAATCCTCTGGTTTCATATCCTGGGAGATCGCCTTAAAGCGATCCGAGCTGTAAAAGGCTTTGTCATTGACCAGATTGTAGATCATGGTAGGGAAATCCATTTCGATTTCCATGGCGGTCAGAATCCGCTTAATTTTTCTGATGTGATAGGAAAGGTCAGAGAGGTTATTGAATTGAAGTTTTCCTATGTTGAACTGCTGGATATTTTTATTCATGACAATGACATTGAGCATATTCATGATTTCCATCCAGGGAACGCCTTTCGGGATACTCAGCAGCGGCACGTCATAGTCGTTGCAGGCCTTGATCAAGTCTGCGGGGAACTCATCGAGATACCTGCCCAACTTGATGCCAACGCAAGAAATTCTCTGGAATGTTCCTGATTCAATGTGAGGTGGCAGCAAATCAGGCTTCTGTTTAAAGACGTAGCCTGATGAAATCAGGAATTCTCTGCCGCGTGTAAAGGCAAATCCATCCGGCGCGTCCAGTACGGCGACGCCTTGTATGTGTTTATGGACTCCTTTATGACCTGCGACAACCGTAAATTGGCTAAAGAAATCCTTTTCAAGAATTTCAGCGACAGAAATGCCCATGCATTCACCTTCCCGTTAATAACTATTAAAAAGAGTTATAAATATAGGTTTATTATAACGGTTTCTTATGCACCTTACAAATTGAATTCACAAATTTTGTTTAAAATTAGGAAATAAATGGTGATTTAGATGCCAAAATGGTCAATTTTGTGAAAATATTTTCTTTGTAAGACTGTTTTTGAGAAATTGTGTTTTTGTTTCACATTTCTTTTTCAAATCTAAATCTCTTTGCGATGTAAAGAAGGTTACAAAATGATAACTTAATATTCAGAAATTATAAATTATTTTATCAGGAGGTTTGAACACGAATTATTTGAAATGGACAGCGACCCGCTGATGTGGATTGCCACATGGAAGGCTGTCTCCCTCGTACTCGTCCAGGAACTCATCTTCGCGAAAAAATCTTATTAAATGGAGGTTAATTATGAAAGAAACATTGGTAATTGCAAATAACCCAATAATGTGGATTTTGGCTCTGATTATTATTGCGAACGTTGTTGTTCAATGCTTTATTTTCTATCGGCTGGCAAACAAGCACGTGAAGGAAACATCCATTATAAGTCCAAAACAAGTTAAGGAAGCTTTTAAAATTGGTTTCATAGGAACCATTGGTCCGGCTTTTGCGGTCTTTGCCGTAGCGGTGGCTCTGATTGCGCAAATTGGTGGTCCTCTTACTTTAGCCAGGGTTGGAATCATAGGATCTGCTGCATTTGAAATGATTGCAGCTGGAATTGGCAGCGGCGGTACTGCAGGAACACCGGATTTTGCGCCTAAAATGCTCTCTGCAGCGGCTTGGGTTATGACCTTAGGCGGCGCAGGATGGTTGATTGTTGTATTCTTTGCGACTAAACATATTGATAAACTCCAAGCAACGGTCAAAAAAGCCAATCCGCTCACAATTGCTTACATGTCTGTCTTTGCTCCATTTATCATATTCTTTTCCCTTGCTTATAAAGAAGTCATCAATAAAGGTCTTTTGGCGAAAACGGTCACTATTGCGCCTTTAGCGGCCTTGGTTGCGGGTGCCTTATCCGTTGTGGCTGTCAACCTAATTGTCTCAAAAGACAGTTCTAAAAAATGGCTTAAAGATTGGGCAATGGGCTTCGCGGTTGTTGCAGCTATGGTCGTAGGCACCATCTTAAGATAAGGGGGCAAATAATATGACAAATAATAATCAAAATCCAAAGCAATTTCATAAAGACGTTCACTTTTGGGGTCAGCTTACCATTGCAGTCGCATTCCTTTGCACCTTGACGATTCCGCTCTATCTGACCTTTGTACTGGGCCATCGTCCAAACTCCGCGGACATCATCAGCGGCATGATCTCCATAGCGGGCTTTGTTGGAATCGTCTGGTTTGTTGAACCGATTTCATACTTCCCAACCTTAGGTCCGGCTGGAACCTATATGTCATTCCTTTCAGGCAACATTGGCAACATGCGTCTTCCTGTAATTGTTGGTACTCAAGAAGCGCTTGGACTTGCCCCAGGATCAGAAGAAGCAGAAGTTGCCGGCATATTTGCCCTCATTTCATCCACGTTCACCAACTTAACTGTTTTGGCAGTGGTTCTAGTCGCTGGCCAGGTTCTGATCAATGTCTTGCCTCCGGCAATCGTGGCTTCATTTAACTTTGCTTTGCCTGGCATTTTGGGCGCAATGCTCGTTATGATGGGTTCTAAGGTAAAAACGCCAAACTTGGTCGCATTAGTTGCCATTGGAACTGCGGCCATGGTAATCGTACGCTTTCTGCCAAAATTCTTGCCTGCTAATATCGCAACACCAATATCCCTTGCGGACACAGGCCTGATTGCGGTATTTGGTATTCTTTACTCCGTCTTGATGGCAAAGAAAGATCATGCCAAACAAACTGCAACACAAGCATAAAATTTAATGTTTCGATCCTGTAAGTTTAAAACTGGTTGATTGACTTAATAAAGACAATGACGTAAAAGCGCCGCGGGCTTCAGAAATGAAGCCTGCGGCCTTCATCTGAAGGAGGATCAAGATGTCAGACATGTTAAAGAAAGCTCAGGAAATCGAATCTTATGTCATTGATATGCGCCGTTACTTCCATGAAAATCCGGAGCTCAGCTGTCAGGAATTCAAGACCCAGGAAAAGATAATGCAAGAACTGGATGCTATGGGCATCTCTTATGAAAAAGCTGGAAGCACTTCTTTGATTGCAAAAATCAACGCCGGAAAAGGCAGCAAAACGGTCGCGCTGCGTGCGGACACAGACGCACTTCCGGTTATTGAACAATCCGGAGTACCATTTACATCGAAAAATCCAGGCGTCATGCACGCCTGCGGCCATGATGCCCATACAGCAATGCTGCTCGGCGCAGCGAAAATTCTCTCCGAAATGAAAGAAGAACTGCCGGGTGAAGTCAGACTTTTTTTCCAGGAAGGCGAAGAGTTATTTGCAGGTGCGAATAAAATTATCGCTGCTGGCGGTATGGAAGGCGTAGACGCGGTTTTCGGCATGCACGGCATGCCTGGCATGAAAACTGGGTACTATGATCTGACGCCAGGCTACAGAATGGCAGGCTGTGACACCATTTACATCAAGTTTGAAGGGATATCCGGCCATGGTTCAGCGCCGCACAAGGCCAAGGATACTATTCATCCTGCGTGTATGTTCGTTAATGACATTCAAGGGATTGTCACAAAAAATGTGGATCCATTAGAGTCCGTAGTCCTTTCTGTTGGCAAGTTCGTTGGCGGCACCAAGGCGAATATCGTAGCAAAATATACTGAACTGGACATTTCCATGCGTTACTTTGATCCAAAGGTCAGAGAAATTGTCCACGCGGGCATTCAGCGTCACGCAAAAGCGATTGCTGACATGTATGAGCTTCAGGTCGAGGTCAATATTGAGCCGAGCGCGGTTGCGCTGCGAAATGATGAAGCTGTGACCCAAATTGCAAGTGAAGCAGCTGAGAAAGTATTCGGTTCGCAGCGTAATATTGAGACCAGGAAATTAATGGGCTCAGAGGACATGCCGTTTTACTTCCAGCACGCGCCGGGCGCCTTTGCACTTCTGGGTTACGAAAACGAAGCCAAAGACAGCATTTACTATCCTCATCATGAAAAATTCAAATTGGATGAAGACTACTTCAAATTTGGCACCGCCCTCCATGTGCAATTTGCCGTGGACTTCCTGAATAAATAAGATCACGGACGCAGTGCCCTGATCTCTTGAACCCCAAATAATACTTTCAGCGGCCTGCAGATTGAGTGATATAATCAATCTGCAGGCTCTTTTAAAATGGTTTGGATTTGATTCACCGAAAAAAGTTCGTTATTCGCTTAGAAATGAGGGCTCAACATGAAAGCGCTTAAACCTTATATCCTGGCAGCAGCCCTCGTCGCCGCTGCCTCGCAGATAGGCATCAGTGTGCTGAACGCAGATTTTAGAATTTCTGCGGGCATCATTGTTTTCGTCTTGATCCTGAACTGGGATCAGCCTCTTAAGCCCATTCGGCTTGGGGTCGTCTCCGGCCTTTCGGTTTATGCCTTAAGACTCTTCATCTATGCGCTGACCTATGGGCGTATCCAAGAAGTTTGGGTCTCCTACCAGTTTGAAATTTTGTTCTATCTGTTTTACAGCATCATCTATCAGGTGCTTAGCCGATGGACAGCCAGCGACCAACTCAACCGCCTCGCCATAGTCCTGTTTATCAGCGACCTGGGCGCTAATCTGATCGAGATTTTCTCGAGAATCCTGGTCTCCGCCTCCCCTTATGATGCTGAGATTACCATAACTCTGTTTTTTGTCGCGCTGATTCGCTCGCTTCTGATCTGGATCGTGCTGAACGGTCTTCGTTATTACAAGATTCTGCTCCTTAAGGAAGAGCACGAGGTCAGATATGCCCGTCTGGTTTGGCTGACGGCACAGCTGAAGTCCGAGATGTACTGGATGGAAAAGAACATGGAAGTAATTGAGAAGGTCATGACTAATGCCTATACCCTGTTTGAGGATATCAAGTTCGACCAGCGACGCGAGGGCTGGGGCGAGCAGGCGGTCACCATTGCCCGGGACGTCCATGAAATCAAGAAGGAATATGAACTGGCGGTCAGGGGTATTAAAGAGCTGACAGCGGATGCGGTCGTGGTTGGGGGAATGTCGTTTAAGGATATCTGTAAAATTCTCTATGATTCCATGGAGCGGGAAATAAGGGGCTTGGCATGCCGGATTGAGTTGGAGTTTGAAACAGGTGAAAACTTCTATACGGTTAAGCATTATTTTCTGATGTCCATTTTGAGAAATTTAATGTTAAACAGCATTGATGCTGTTGAAGCGGACACAAAAGAAGGTAAAATAAAAATGCTCCATGAAGCGGATCGGGATCATCACTTTTTTATAGTTTCGGATACGGGTCCGGGCATTGAGCCGGAAGATTTAGCCCATATTTTTACGCCGGGATTTTCAACCAAGATCAATTATGCCACCGGCCATATCAATAGGGGCCTGGGACTCAGTGTGGTTCAGAACATAGTGGAAAAAGAGCTTTGCGGCACCATAGAGGCGGAGTCCTTCAAGGGCCAAGGGACGACTTTTCGAATTACCATTCCAAGGGTGGATTTGGAGGCGAATCAATGAGAATTTACATTGTGGAAGATGACAACAATGTCATGAAGCATCTGAGTCATATCATAATCGATTTTGATCTGGGGCAGGTCGTGGGAACGGCTAATGACGGCGCTCAGGCCTATGAAGAGATCCTGACGCTGAAGCCGGATTTGGTCCTTGTCGATTTGCTTATGCCTGGCAAGGACGGCATCACCTTGGTTCAAGAGGTGAAAAAAGTAAATGCTGGCGTCCAATTTGTCATGATCTCGCAGGTATCCTCCAAAGAAATGATAGGGAGAGCCTATCAGAGCGGCGTCGAGTATTACATCTCCAAGCCCATCAATGCACTTGAAACCCAGAGTGTCATTCAGAAGGTCAAGGAGAAGATCAACCTCAGCAGAACTTTGAGCCAGATTCAGAATATATTTGCCACCTCTTTGGAGCTGACTTCTGAGGTTGTAAGGGACAACAAGGAAGAGGAAATCAAAAGAATTTTTCAGAAGATTGGCATTGTCGGAGAAGCGGGGAGTCAGGACATCCTCAATATCGTTAAATATCTGCTCGATAACGGAAAGAGTATGACGGATTTTACGGTGAAGGAAATTTGCGGCAAATTTACAGATCAGACCAAGAGTATGGAACAGAGAATCAGACGGACAGCGACCATCGGCATGACAAATCTTGCGCACCTAGGGATTGAGGATTACATGAATGAGACCTTGAACGAATTCGCAAACAGCCTCTACAGCTATGAGCAAATCAAAGTCGAGATGGATTACATAAGAGGAAAGAGCAAGAAGCGCGGCAAAGTAAATATTGGAAAATTTATTGACGGGCTCTTGTCTTACTGCAGCGTCAAACTATGAATGTTTACTGTCCCGGCGGGTTGCACCGCGCGGGGCATTTTTTTATTGGTGGAAGAAGGGGTTGATAGGCGTTAGCCGCTGACACAAACTTCCACCTCGCAGTTTCTAACGGAAGTTACAAAAAAGTTAAACTAAATTTTCTGACTATTACGAAACCGTTTGAAACTTTCTGAAGGTTGTCGTTTAACATTAATTTAACAGATGAGCAGTCGACATTAATAAAAAAATCTGATCAACCACGCAATATCTTATAACTTCGCAAGTGTTTGAAATGACAGTAAACAAAACGAAGAGGAGTGGGTAAAATGGAAATGATGAATTTTGTTGTCGATGCAGTGAATAAGGTTTTATGGGATTACATATTGATAGTGGCATTATTCGGAGTCGGAATTTACATGACAGTGCGGCTGCGATTCCCGCAGTTTACAAGACTGATCCCGGCACTAAAAAAAATGGTAACTGCAATCATTAAAAAAGAAAAAGCGGAGGAAGGCAAAATGTCGCCGTTCCAAGCGCTGGCGACTTCCGTTGCGGCTCAGGTCGGCACCGGCAACATAGTCGGCGTCGCGACGGCAATCGCAGCCGGTGGCCCGGGCGCTGCCTTCTGGATGTTGATTTCAGCCTTCTTTGGAATGGCGACAATCTTTAGTGAAGCCGTTCTCTCCCAGAAGTACCGTGAAGAGAAGAACGGAGAATTGGTCGGCGGACCGGCATATTATATTAAAAATGGCCTTAAATCAAAGCCTCTGGCCATGTTCTTCGCGGTTTCCTGCATCATTGCTTTGGGCATTGTAGGTGTCATGGTACAGTCGAACTCCGTAGCGGGCTCTGTCAGCAGTGCCTTTGGCGTCCCGGTATTTGCAGTCGCCGGCGTCCTGGCCGTCGTCGTCGCCCTAATCCTGATGGGCGGCATGGGCAGAATCGCTTCCTTCGCTGAAACCGTTGTGCCTGCCATGGCGGGTCTCTATATTCTTGGCAGCTTGCTGATTATCGTCTTCAACCTTGAGAATTTATTGCCGGTCATCAAAATGATTGTCCTTGGCGCCTTCGCGCCTCAGGCGATCGGTGGCGGCGTTCTGGGCATCACTGTACAGCAAACCGTTCGTTTTGGCTTGGCGCGCGGGCTCTTCTCCAATGAGGCTGGCATGGGCTCAACCCCTCACTCCCACGCGGTTGCGGACGCGAAGCATCCTGCGGAGCAAGGCTTCACCGCAATGATTGGCGTTTTCATCTCCACCTTCCTGATTTGTCTGTCTACGGTTATGGTCAACTTGGCTTCCGGCTCTTATAACGTTGGTATTTCAGCGGCGGAGATGACGGCTTCAGCAACCGTTATGACACAGCTGGGCTTTGCCTCAGGGTTCGGGATCTTTGGCGGCATGTTCCTTTCAACCTGCCTGTCCTTTTTCTCACTGACGACCATTGTAGGCTGGTATTTCTTTGCGGAGTCCAACGTCAAGCTGGTTTTCAACTCCAAGGCTCTGACATTGAATGTATTCAAGGCCGTGGTCATTGGAGCCTTAGTTACAGGGACACTCATTGACGCGACCTTTGTCTGGAAGCTGGCGGATCTGTTCATGGGCATCATGGCGCTTCCGAATATCATCGCCATACTCTTGATGTCCAGAGAAGTCATTGAAACTCTGAACCATTATGACAGTACTCAAGAAACGGCGGAAGCGCTGCCTAAGTTCGAGGCGGAAATGGCAGCATAAGATGAATTGACAACAGGCAGGGAATTGGTTCAATAGACCAATTTCCTGCCTGTTTAAGTTTTTGACTTTAATGCATTTCAAGGTTTCAAACACCCAAGAGGCACAACATAGACGCCGTCTTCTCTTTTATAGGCAAATTCTGTTGCGCTTAAAATCATTAAGAAGGATGGATTTCCCATTTTATCAGTGTCTATTCGATTTGCGAATTTTAAAAGATTTTCTGCGGCAAGGTCAAATTCATTCGCGCCCATTTTGACTTCAACGGCTGCCCAGCGGCCATCTCGAAGCACTAATACCGCATCTGATTCCAGACCTGTTTTATCTCTGAAATGATAGAGATTTCCACCTAATGCATCCGCATAGACACGCAAGTCTCTTATGCATAATGACTCAAACATGTATCCAAAAGTGTTAAAATCTTTCAGCAGCCTCTTGGCGGAGATACCCATAACAGCAATGGCTATGGAGGGGTCTGTGAAATGTCGCTTAGGTGAGGTTCTAAGCGGCGTTTTTGATCGCAGGGATGGATTCCAGGCAGGTAAGTCTTCCACAACAAAGATCCGAGATAAAGCGTTCATATAAGAGGATACAGTAGGAGCGGATATGCTTTCATCACTGCCCTCCATATCTTTTTTTAAAGTAGTTAAGGAAGCCTCTGTTGATAGATTTCTAGCAATGGAGCGCATTAACGCCCGAACTTTGTCTGGACTTTTTTCAACATTATCTACGCGGGAAATATCTTGATGAATAACTGCATCGACATAATCCTGTACCCTCCGTTCAGCTATCTCAGGATCGGAGCCGATTGAAGCAGGCCATCCGCCCCGGGCAATGAGAGTTGCAAGTTTTTCTATACTGACGGGATTGATTCCAGAGAGATCATTTGGATTCTCAAATAAATCTAATATTGAAATAGTTCCGTTCGAGTCCTTTGACTCATAAAGGCTCATGGTTCTCATGCGCAGACGTGAAATCCGACCTGTGCCAGTGTGAGAAGTCATATTATCTGCCGGAACGGCTGACCCAGTTAAAATAAATTGCCCGGTTTTGTCTCTTTGATCTACAGTAAATCTGACAGCGTCCCATAAAATGGGCGCTATTTGCCATTCGTCCAAGAGTCTTGGTGAATCTCCTTCAAGTAATAGGGATGGCTTAATGGAAGCGGCTTGTAAATGCGAAGCTTGTTTGTCAGGGTCTTGCATAAACAGTACACTTTTTGCTGCTTGTGATGCGGTGCGTGTTTTACCACACCATTTTGGACCTTCTATTAAAACAGCGCCAGAGGCTTGAAGTGCTTTTTTTAGCAGTTGATCTGCAATCCGAGGCAAGTATTCACCCATAAATGTCCCTCCAAAGGATTTGGCTTGGTTCAAGTATACACTATTTTATGTTTTGGCTCAATTTCATTTTATAATTTGGCGCATTTTCATTTTTTGTTTTGGCTCATTATAATTTTGTGATTTGGCTTGTTTTTGATTTGTGCTTTGGCTTGTTTTCATTTTATGATTTGGCGCAATCTGACTTTGCAATAGGACTTGTTATGTCTTCCTCGTTTAAATTGCAAATTTTGGGTATCAGTCTCTTATGAGCTACGTAAGCGCTCAAAACTGACATCCAAGTAAAGGGGAGGAGAGTCATGAAAAAAGTACTGGGGTTACTGCTGGTTTTACTGTTGCTTATGTCCCTCGCCACAGGCTGTACAGGCAAGGAAGAGCCGGCGCCGGAGCCTGAGAACACCACGCCGCTGGTCGTAGGCTATCAGGCCTTCAGCCAGAAATTCAGCCCGTTCTTTGCGACTACGGGTTATGACATGGAGGCAACGACGCTGACGCAAGTTCAATTGCTCACCACGGACCGCGTCGGCGGCATAATCTACAATGCCATTGAAGGCGAAACCGTCAACTATGAAGGTACTGAACATGAATACAAAGGGGTCGCAGATATCAAAGTCGACTATGACGAAGCGGCAGACCTCACCACCTACTACATAAAAATCAGAGATGATGTCAAGTTCAGCGACGGCGAAGTCATGGACGCGGATGATATCATTTTCAGCCTCTATGTCCTTTCAGATCCGTCCTATACCGGCTCATCCACCGTCTATTCTTTCCCGATTCTTGGAATGGTCAATTACAGAGAGAACAACTCCAAGGCTGAAGAGCTGGCAGTCACCCCTGAAGAGCTCGCCGCCGCCATGGAGAATCCGACTGAAGAAATGAAAACGTTTATGTCTGGATTTGTCAGCGATGTGCTCACTTCGGAGCTGGATTGGGTCAAAGGCATTTATGGAGATCCAAATTACGAGAAGTATACTAAGGACTACCCGGTCGCGAAAGACCTGTTCGCGTTTTTCTATGGCATAGATGAAACCTATGATTCCACTGCAGTAGCGGATGAGGCAACGGTTGTGGCAGATGTAACCGCCCAATACGGCCCGGACTGGAAAACCCTTGGTGCTAACTACGGCGGCAGTGAGAGTTACTTCGCCGCGGATATTGAGAAAGAAGTCAGCGGCATGGTCCTCAAAGACAAGCTGGCCGCTTCGGATGGCACCGAGGTCCTTAATATTGAAGGCATCAAGAAACTCAGCCAGACAGAAGTGGAAGTCAAGTCGAAAGGCTTCGACGCCTCAGCAGTTTACAGCATTTGCGGCATCCAGGTCGCGCCGCTGCACTACTATGGCGACGTTGCCATGTACGACTATGACAACAACAAATTTGGATTTACCCGCGGCGACCTCTCCGGCGTAGATGCCAAGACCACTATGCCGATGGGCGCTGGTCCTTACAAATTCATAGAATATAAAGACAAGGTCGTCTATTACGAAGCGAATGAACACTACTATAAAGGCGCTCCAAAAACTAAATACCTCCAGTTAAAGGAAACGCTGGATGCTGAAATGATTGCCGGCGTAGGTACTGGTGTCATTGACGTCGCCAATCCATCCGGTACAAAGGCGAAATTTGAAGAACTCAAGTCATACAACAGCAACAAAGAGATCAATGGCGATAAGATTGTCGCCAATTCCGTCGACAACCTGGGTTACGGCTACATAGGGATCAACTCCAAGACGGTCAACGTCAAGGGAGAACCTGATTCCGAAGCCAGCAAAAACCTGAGAAAAGCCTTCGCGACCGTCTTCGCCGTCTATAGGGATGTCGCGATTGACAGCTATTACGGGGATGCAGCAGCCGTCATCAACTATCCAATTTCCAATACCTCCTGGGCAGCACCTCAAAAATCGGATCCTGGTTACGAGGTCGCTTATTCCAAGACTGTAGAAGGTCAGCCAATTTACACAGAGGGCATGGTAGCTGAAGACAAGTACACAAAAGCACTCAGTGCTGCCAAGGACTTCTTTAAGGCTGCAGGTTATGTGTATGATGAAGCGTCTGGCAAGTTCACCGCTGCGCCGGAAGGCGCAAAGATGGACTATGAAGTCATAGTCCCTGGCGACGGCACTGGCGAACACCCTGCCTTTGCGATTCTGACCGATACCAAGGCAGCCCTTGAAACGATTGGCATCACTCTGACCATCAATGACCCTGCGGACGCCAATCTTCTTTGGGATACCCTTGATGCCAACACCCACGAAATGTGGACGGCGGCGTGGGGATCTACCATCGATCCTGACATGTATCAGGTCTATTACAGCAAAAACGGCAAAGGTCTGGGCGGTACAGACAGCAATAGTTACAATATTGCGGACCCTGAACTGGATGAGCTGATCATAGCCGCCAGAAAGAGCCCGGATCAGGAATTCAGAAAAGCGACCTATAAACAATGTCTGGATCTCATCCTCGACTGGGGCGTTGAAATTCCGACGTATCAGCGCCAAAACCTCGTCATCTTCAGCCCGGAGCGCGTCAACATGGAGACCGTCACGCCGGATATCACGACTTACTGGGGTTGGATGAATGATCTGGAATTGCTTCAAATGAAATAATTAAACCACGGAGGAAAATGGTGACTTTTGCCATTTTCCTCCCTTAAAATTCATTTGAATTTACTTCATAATTTTCACTCAAAATGACAGCAATAAAAGGCTCCAATCAGACAGAATATGGAAGTGGGGGCTCGCGATGCGCAGATATGTGCTGAAAAGACTTTTTATTTCAGTGATATTGTTGTTTTTTGTTTCCCTGATCATTTACATGATAATGCGAAGCTTGCCGACCTCCTATGTGGAAGCCCAGGCGAGAACCCTGTCCATGAGACCGGGGGCCAAGAGCTATACAGACTGGCTTATTCAGCTTCAGCAGGCCTATGGACTCAATATTGGTCTTGTTCCAGGTTTTTTCAAGTGGATGTCAAATGCCATTACAGGAAATTTTGGCGATTCGTGGGTGTTCAATGTGCCGGTAACCCAGAAATTCACTGAGGTCATCTGGGACTCCTTCATTCTGGCCTCCATTGCCATGGTGCTCCAGATCCTAATTTCCATTCCTCTGGGGATCCATGCCGCCCGGAAGCAATACAGCAGATCGGATTACGCCATAACAGTGTTCGCGCTGCTTGGCATATCACTTCCGACCTTTTTTTTCGCCACCGTCCTCAAACTGATCTTCTCGGTTTGGCTGGGATGGTTTGACCTATACGGCAAAGTCGGCCGGGACTACATGCAGCTGGATGCCTTTGGCAAGTTCATGGACGTCTCCAGCCATTTTGTGCTGCCCATTATGACGCTGACCATTATAGGCGTCGGAAGTCTCATGAGGTACACCCGCACCAATATGCTGGAGGTTCTGAACGCGGATTTTATCCGGACTGCCAGAGCCAAGGGCCTTTCAGAAAGGCGGGTCATCAATTATCACGCCTTCAGGAACACGCTGATCCCTATAGTCACCATTTTGGGCGGCTCCCTGCCAGGGCTGTTCGCCGGCGCGCTGATCACAGAGACGCTCTTCCAGATCCCGGGCATTGGCTATACCGGTTATCAAGCCATGGTCAGCGGGGACATCCCCTTCACCATGTTTTACATGATATTTCTGGCTGTTCTGACGCTGCTCGGCACCCTGATCGCGGACATTTTGTACGCGGTTGTCGACCCAAGGGTCAGGATTAAATGAGGGAGGTGACCCTGAGACTATGATGGATCGTGAAGAAAGCATCCAGATCAAAGACAAAAACCACAAAGTCCTTCGTGAAAACAAAAAGCCCGAGGAGCACCTCAGCGAATCCGGTGCGCTGTCAGACGAACAGCGGCTCAAGGTCCTGTCGCCGGGCATGCTGGTCATCAAGCGATTTTTGAGGAATAGACTCGCGATCATTGGGCTCATAATCATTGCGTTTATGTTTGTCTTTTCCTTCGTTGGCGGCCTGGTGTCTCCTTATGATGAATCCCAGGTGTTTAAATATATAGGGACCATGTCAAAGGAATACGCCAGCGTCACTTATAACGATGAGTACAGAGTTGTGATGGCCGATGGTCGCAATTACGACAACGCCGCCCACGCCAAATTCATACTGGCAAGAAACACCGGAAAGACGACCTTTAATTCCGGAGATACGGCCTATTTCATTGTGGAGGAAGGGGACGCCTTTTACAGAATCGTGTCCTCGCAGCCCATAGCGACTATTACCAGTTTCAGAGGCATTGTCGCCATTAACGCGCTGGATGGCGAGACTTTGACAGAAACCCTCCGCATTGCAACCACTGAGGCGATCCTGAACGGCGCGACGCAGTTTAACTCTGAAAGTGTGCTTTACACGGTCACGCAGAACGGGAGAGAGTATGTCCTTGGCAGGACCGGGAATGCAGCTATAGAATCTAAGAATGTATTGGAACCGGCAGTCGCGGGAACGACCATCGGCTTCAGCTTTGCTTATGAGGCTGAGAAGGCGGTCAGGGCTGAGGGGGTCAGCATTTTCGCCGTAGACGGACAGACCTTTGAGATTGAAGAGGAGCAAGACCTTTCGGTAATCTATGCTGTGACGGATGCCGGAAAAACCCCTTATGCCATTTTTTCCAGAATGGCGATTCAGCCTATTTCCCAGGATGTATTTCTGAGCCTGGAGTTCAAAAAGCAACTGATAGAGAGTATCGCAGCGGGTGAAGCTGGTTTTGTTCAGGCGGACCAGTCCGGCGCTGAGATTGAATATAGCCTGTCGAGACTTAACAATGTATACACCGTCAAGTCGGATACACTCACGCATTTGATTTCCATTCACGAGAAGCCGTCAAGTACCCATTGGCTGGGGACAGACAAGCATGGGATGGACGTGATGACCCGGCTGATGTATGGCGGCCGCATCTCCCTGACCATAGGCTTTATTGTCGTGCTGCTGGAGTCCGCGATTGGGGTCATTCTGGGGGGACTTGCCGGTTACTTTGGCAAATGGGTGGATATGCTGATCATGAGGATTGTGGACGTCTTTAACTGCATTCCTTTCCTGCCGCTGCTGATCATCCTGGGTTCAATTATGGACACTCTGGAGATCGATCCTCAGCTCAGAATCTACTATCTCATGTTTATCCTGGGCATTATGAGCTGGCCTGGGATTGCGCGCATGGTCAGAGGCCAGATTTTGTCCCTCAGGGAGCAGGAATTCATGATCGCGGCTGAGGCTACTGGGTTGTCGGTGGGCAGACGCATTTTTAAGCATCTCGTGCCAAACGTGGTTCCACAGCTGATCGTTTTCGCGACCATGGGACTGGGCAGTGTCATTCTCTACGAATCGACCCTGAGCTTTCTGGGACTCGGCGTCAAGTTTCCGCTGGCGTCCTGGGGCAACATTATCAGCGGTGTGACAACCGCTTACGAAATGACGAACTTTTGGTTTGTCTGGATTCCTGCCGGCATGCTGATCCTCCTGACGGTGCTGGGCTTTAACTTTGTCGGTGATGGTCTCAGAGACGCCTTTGACCCTAAAATGAAACGGTAGGTGCGCTATGGAGCGAAAAAAAGGCATGATTCAAAATTGGTTTGGCAGGAAAAATGGCCGGGGCTCCGCCAAGAGCGTCAACTACATGAGCGCCAAGGAAATTAGACAGATTTCGAGGGAGAACCGAAGAATTACCGACGAGTTAGAACGAATGAGAAACCGGGAAAATGTGCCGGAGTCTGAATACGTGACAGCCATGAAGGATCCGGGAAACATCCTGGAGATTGAGGATCTCAACACCTGGTTTTTTACGGACATTGGGACAGTGAAAGCGGTAGATGGGGTGAGTTTCAGCGTGCCAAGGGGCAAGACGGTGGGCGTCGTGGGTGAATCCGGCTGCGGCAAATCGGTGACGGCCTTGTCCATCATGCAGCTGGTGCAGAGGCCCCAGGGACAGGTGGTCAAGGGAGAACTCCGCTTCAGAACGGACGACCTGACGATTGATCTCGTCAAAATACCAACAGATAAAATGCAGAAAATCCGAGGCAACGAAATTTCGATGATCTTCCAAGAGCCCATGACCAGCCTCAACCCGGTGTTTAAGGTTGGGATGCAGATTGATGAGGTCATAGCCCTCCATAATGAGGGCATGAAGCGTGAGGAGGTCAAGGCCAGAACTATTGAAATGATCAAGCTGGTGGGCATTGCCAACGCGGAGGGCGTCTATGACATGTACCCTCATGAGCTGTCCGGAGGCATGCGGCAACGCGCCATGATTGCCATGGCGCTGGGCTGTACGCCAAAGCTGATCATTGCGGATGAGCCGACCACGGCACTGGATGTGACCATTCAGGCGCAGATTATGGATCTGCTCAGGCAGCTGAAGGACCGGATCAACAGCAGCATCATGCTGATTACCCACGATCTGGGGGTCATTGCTGAAATGGCGGACTATGTGGTGGTCATGTACGCAGGCCGGATTGTGGAGCAGGGGACGGCGGCAGAAGTCTTTCACCACCCGGCCCATCCTTATACGGTGGGTCTCATGGCCAGCAGACCGAGCCGGATCAGGAACACTGAGCAGCTCTACAGCATTCCTGGCTCGGTGCCAAATCCTATTGATATGCCGAACTACTGCTATTTCAGGGATCGCTGCAACAGGGCGTATGAGGCGTGTAATGGGGACTACCCGCCTACATTTTCAATCTCCGGGACACACAGTGCTGCCTGCTACCATTATTCTGCTGTAAACGAGGTGGGAAAATGAGTGAGGACAAACGGATGAAGGAAGTCAGGTTTGAAAAGCGATCGTCTGGGGTTTCGTTATCAGAGGCTTCGCTGCTGGAAGTCAAAAACCTTAAGACTTATTTTCCTATCTCAAGCGGGTTGTTTTCGAAGGTTAAGGGGTATGTCAAAGCAGTGGATGACGTCAGCTTTTCCATCCGACGCGGCACGACCATGGGCTTGGTGGGGGAGTCGGGGTGTGGGAAGACGACCATCGGCAAAACCATCCTTAGGCTGACGGAGATGTCGGGCGGGTCGGTAACCTTCAACGGGATTGACATTCACGCGCTGGACCGCAGGGCGCTGAGGGCGCTTCGGCCCAGGATGCAGATCATTTTTCAGGATCCTTATTCGAGTCTGTCGCCGCGGATGCCGGTGGGGGAGATTATTGGTGAAGCCGTCAGAGAGAAGCGGCTGGTGGCGCCGGAGGACTTTGATGATTACATCACCGGCATTATGAAGGACTGCGGGCTTCAGGAATACCACAAGGACCGGTATCCCCATGAGTTTTCCGGTGGGCAGCGGCAGCGGATCTGCATTGCCCGGGCACTGGCGCTGAATCCGGAATTTATAGTCTGCGACGAGCCGGTGTCGGCCCTGGATGTGTCGATTCAGGCGCAGATCATCAACTTGCTGAAGGCGCTGCAGGCAAAATACGGGCTGACCTATTTGTTCATTTCCCATGACCTTTCGGTGGTCGAGCACATTTCGGATACGGTGGGGGTCATGTACCTGGGCAATCTGGTGGAGTACGCGGACAAGGCCTCCATTTTCGACAACCCACTGCACCCTTATACCATGGCGCTGTTCAGCGCGATTCCAGTACCGGACCCGGACGTGAAGACGAAGCGCATTATTCTGGAGGGCAGCATTCCGTCCCCGGCGAATCCGCCGGAGGGCTGCAAGTTTCATACCCGCTGCAGCTATTGTATGGACGTTTGCAAGGTGGAAGTCCCTCAAATGCAGGCTATGGGCGCGGACCATCAGGTAGCGTGCCATTTGTATAAGGATGGGAGGCGGATAGGATGAGACTTTGGGAGGACGTCGAGATTCCCATCAGAGAGGTGGAGGACCGCGCGGGGGTATATATTTCTGGTTCGGGGCTGGACATGAGCCGCAGGGAGGCTGCGGAGCTGACGCGGTCTGCGCTGGCGGCAGGTTTGGTTGTGGGATTCGCCTTTATCTTTGGTTTTTTTCTCTTCATTCTGTTCGCGACGAAGGTTTGGTTCAATTAGGTTGAAATGAGGTGGGCAGAGTATGAAACTGGAGAACAGAGAGTTCGACTATGAGGTCATTGAGGAGATACAAACGCGTTGGTCCCCGAGGGCTTTTGATCCTGAGCGGGAAGTGCCGGATGATGACCTGATGGGCATGCTGGAAGCGGCGCGCTACGCGCCTTCCTGCTTTAATGAGCAGCCCTGGCGCTTCATTGTGGGCCGGCGGGGTGATTCGAATTATGAAAGGATCAAAGCGGCTTTGACGGATTCAAATAGAGAGTGGGCGTACAAGGCTTCGGTCCTTATGATGATCCTCTCTGAGCAAAACTTTGACTATAATCAGAAACCTAATCGCTGGCATTTATTTGACGCGGGCACGGCTTGGGGATATCTTAGTCTGGAGGCGGAGCGAAGAGGGCTGATCACCCATGCCATGGCGGGCTATAGCCGGGATCAGATTCGGGAGGCGTTTAATGTTCCGGAGGATCTCAGTATCATTGCGGCGGTGGCTGTGGGTTACTATGGGGACAAAGAGGCACTCAGTTCAAAGAATTTCGAAAAGGAGAAGCCGTCTCCAAGAAAATCGATTCAGGAGATCTTGTTTCAGAGCGAAATGAAGGACTGAAAGTGGCTTTGTGATACGCTTTAGTAGTGAGGAGACTTCGTGGTAAGCGGGTGTTGGAATGGGGTGTCAGACTCCCGCTTCCAACGCCTGGGCGTACAAGAATAGGAATATGAGGTGGCTGTATGACTCATCATAAGATAGAGGACTCCGCCAGAGTGATAGGAACCGTTACTCTGGGTGATGGGGTTTACGCCGCTCAGGGCACTGTCCTGAGATCGTATGGGGATTCGGTGAGCCTTGGCAATCAAAGCATGGTTCTCGAAAACTCGGTTGTGATTGGAACGTCCGCACATCCGGTGGTCGTTGGAAGTAAGACCATCTTTGGACACAAGTGTATTGTCATTGGTGCTGAGATTGGAGATCTATGTGAAATTGGCAATGGGACTATTTTTCTTCCGGGTTCAAATGTTGGGGACTATTGTATCTTTGGAGAGGGCACCATTGTTCCTCCTGGAAAAGTCATCCCGGATGAATCCGTGGTCGTCGGGCGGCCGGGGCGCGTGATCAGAAGGCTGACAGATGAAGATAAAGCCATGATCTCTAGGATGCGGGGTCATGATGTGACTTTAACGCCTGTTGTGGGACATCAACTCCAAATAGAACCGAGAGAGGGTGATCTTATGGGGAAGCTTTATCCGTTTGGCAGCAAAGTGCCTGTCGTGGATGAGACGGCGTTTATTTATGATACCGCTGAGATCACAGGGGATGTGGTTGTTGGCGCGCGCTCAAAAGTCGCCTCCGGGGTTCGGATTATTGGCAACACCCATGGCCCGGTCAGGATTGGCAACAATGTCCAGATTCTTGAGAACTCGGTCCTGCATTTGCTTCCTGACAATGCGCTGATTATTGAGGATAACGTGACGATTGGTCCAGGCTGTATTGTGCATGGATGTACGATAGGCGCCGGATCCGTGATTGAAGCGGGGGCTATTGTCTGCGATTATAGCGTTTTGGGCAAGAATACCCTGGTGAAGTGCGGCAGTTTGGTCAAGCAGCGCAGCGTGGTGGAGGACCATCAGATCGTGGAAGGGTTTCCGGCGAGGGTAGTCGGGGTTAATACAGAAGTGTTGAACCGGCCGGATTGGGCAATCAGGGAATAATCATGACGAAGTAAATATGTGAATGAGGGCGACTATGAAAATTTTTGGCGAAGCAGGAGTGATTAACAAACCTTGCCCCCACTGCGGCAAACTTGGGCGGCCGGTGGGCGGCGTTACGGTGAAACATTTGGTCGAACGACTCTGTCAAGACAAAGTAATTGCTGAAGCTGGCTATTTCATCTGCATGGAGGAGGCCTGTGATGTCGTCTATTATGAGGCGTCAGGGGACTTAAGATTCTTAAAAAACGAGGTTAGTGTTCCCATTTGGTTCAAGAACGACGCTGATCCTAAATACGCCTGTTATTGCAGTCGTGTGACTTTGGAAGATGTCATCCGAGCGGTTGTCGATCAAGGCGCGAACAGTGTGAAAGAGGTCAACCAGCTGACTGGCGCTATGAAAAACGCCAACTGCAAATTGAATAATCCTCTTGGCGTATGCTGTCAACCGGTGATTCAGGAAACCATCAACCAAGGGAAGCCCATGAGGGGTGAAGGAAACTCGGTGTCAGACACCAAGTTAAGCTTACGGAAACTCGGTGTCTGACACCGCCTTCCGAGAAAAAACAAAGAGCTTGTTTAAGGAGACCGTCAGGCAGACTCATTAAACAAGCTCTTTAAATGTTACAATGAGATTGCAGTCCGCGTCCCCAACTTGTAAGATAGAGATAGGTTAGATAAGCACTTGATGACCGAACGTTCCTTGAAAACTAAGTATATATTGTTCAGATGAATCAGAGGCTCAATTGTTGATGAAAGCCAGTC
>Ga0302240_1000200_pt1 | contig 67203 bp, 52 predicted proteins | sample AAG_UR_His_MG_FD_193538 | JGI IMG/M metagenome (GOLD analysis project Ga0302240, IMG submission 193538) | Enriched activated sludge microbial communities from anaerobic digester in WTTP, New Holstein, Wisconsin, United States - AAG_UR_His | ecosystem: Engineered > Bioreactor > Anaerobic >... | reverse complement strand
CAATCATTCCGCCTGTATAAAATGAATCTACCAGCCCTTTCTTATCATCAAAATCTTCCATCAACTTCTCAATCTCATCTATTGCAGCTTTATATTCCGCTGTCTGAGTCGGATCTGTGGGTTCGGTGGGTTCGGTGGTTTCGGTGGGCTCTGTAGGTTCTTCCTCAGGTTGAACAGGTGTAGTTTCAGATTCATCCGGGGATTCAACAGTTTCAGCTTTAGCTCCGCCGAACAAACCTTTTATAAATGATATTATCTTTTTAACCGCTTCTTTGATTTTATCTATTATATTACTGTCATTATTGGATTTTGTATCAGCAACCGTTTCTGCAGATTTGGTCGCTGTTGTTTTTACCGCAACTACGTTTGTTCCTGTTTCAACCGGTACTAAGGTACCATCGGACGCTATTTTAACTCCCTGCTTTAAAGCATCAACGCTTATTGACGCAGTTACGGCTTTTCCGTCAACTATATTTTTAGCATATATCAATGTTTTTACTCCGTTAACCGTCTCTATTTCTTTAACGGATATCACGTGATTGTCTTCTCCGCCGTTCAAGACTATTTCAAGCCCCCCGGAAGGAACCGAGTTTATCTCATCTAAATCAACTAATGCTCCTATATGTCCGTTAGAATCAGTTACCAAAGCCAGAGATGTTTCCAGCGCAAATCCGGCAGCAGGAATTAAACTTACAACCGTTTCTACAGGACTTACTCCGTCTCTGACTTTCGGGAAAAATTCCAATGTCGCTTCTTTTGCTATTCTTACGCAATCGGTAAGCGGATTCAATACTTTTTCTTTTATTGCATCACTAATACTTGTTTCTGATTCATTCTGAACAGATTTTATTTCTTCAGGACTCTTTGCTAATTTATCTTTATCATCTACGGTAATATTTTTAAACTGCATCTGTCCGGTTTTTGAATCAAAATTAATATTAATAATCATATCACCGTTAAATTTCTGAGCTGTTATTTGTTTATTTATATATGTTATTACTCCTATATCGGCCTTAATCAACGATTCGGTAGATTTTTGAATATCTTTCTTATCAAAATTTACAACGGCGTTGCTAAGCTGTTTAAATTCTTCTGTTTGCGTAAAACTTTGATTGTTCAAAATTTCAAAAAGTTTTTTTATGTCGCCCGACATTATTGTTTTCAGATTTTCCTTATCCGTTATCATTGCCGCTATCTGCGTTCCGTTGGCGCCGGCAAGATTCGCAAGATAAGCAAAATTTAATATGTCGCCGTAATATTTTATCTGTAAGGCCGTTAATTTTTCTTTTTTATCAACCGGAACATAATAAGTTATAAACTTTCTCTGTGTTTCGGTCAAATTAGACAAATCTATCCCTAATTTTTGTAAACTTTCAATATTCTTAGCCACTGTATTTTTTACGTTTACCGACATTATTTGCTGTCCGGCTTTTGAAAGTTCCGATTCTTCATTTGCTTCCTGAACGGATTGCAAGTTGTTTAAAACTGTCGTTATAGACCAGCCCTTGCCTTCTTTCTCAACTTCCTCGGCGAGTTTATCAATTGTTCTGCAATTTTCAACGGAATATAATGAAACTATATTCTTATTATACGCTCTTTGAGAGAATCTATTGCTGTCAAAAGGATCTATTCTGCCTCCGGCTTGTCTCATTGTCGCATCCGTCATCAAAACAGGATCCATAAGATACACAGTCGCGGTTATCATAGCTGTTTTTTCAAATCCTTGGGTAACATTGATTTTATTGTTGGACTCCATTTCTTTCGCGGGACGTCCTTCTATTGCCGCCATCGCGCCTAAGTCCCAGCCTCTGCCCAAGAGATATGCGTCACCGATAACAAATTTAAACGTTCCCTGCTGAACTTTATATTTAATTTCATTAAGCTCAGCGTCACTCATTTGCGAATTCGCGCTTATAATCGTATTCGTCATTATAATTCTCAAAACTTTCTGCTGATCTTGGCTTAAACCGTATGCAGACGTTAAAGCGGATATTTTTTGTTCAATTGCCGTCTTTAAGTTTTGGGCATTAACCTCGCAGCCGGCTTCCACTTTTTTGCTTTCCTCTGTTCCGGCCGGTGCCAATTCTTTTAATTTTTCGCCGGTAAGTCCCGTATCTTTCAAAATTGCAATGATTTGCTGAATATCACTTTCATTTATCCCCAACTTTCTCAAATCCGATTCTATTGATTTCTGGTAAGTATCCATAAAATGCACAACCTTACTTCCGTCTGCCGTAAAGATCATATTTACTGTAGCCTGCCCCGCATCTCCAAATTTATTTGCGAGCGCCAAAACATATTCTTCCGTAGCCTGCTGGGTCTGGAATAATAAGTTGTCGCTTTCAAACTTATCCAGATTTGGTTGAATCTCAACTCCCATTCCTTCAAAAATAAATTTCGTTCTTTCCGAAACTGTACCGGTTAATCCGACGAAATTATTAAACAAGGCCATAGCAAATGCCGAATTAGAAGTAAAATTATCAACGTTCGGCTTGCTTACAAGTTCTACGCCGTTTATAATTTCAAGAACCTGCATTGTGCCTGCCGGCTGAGACAGATTTTCAACGTTTCTTCCCATATTGTTAATAATAACTCTGCCGCCGGTAACATCGTATTCGCTTCCTTTTGTCATATTATGGGCAACCATTCCGTTGTTGACGTGTTCAACAATCTGGGCAAGTGAAAATAAACTGCCGTAAGTTTCATATAATTCTTTTGCTTTTGCGATTATGGCGTCTCTTCTTGCTTCAGGAGAAGTATCTGACGCCAATTTTGAATTTTCTTTCTTAGTTTCATCATTTATTTTCTGCGCTTCCTGCTGTTCAGATTCATGAACTTCTTTTGCCGTTTCTCTCATAATTCTTTCATTCGTTTCGCTTCTTGATAATGTTCCGCTTTCAGTTTCTCTTAATTTAATCAAATCATCGGAAACATCAAGAGAAGACAATTTTTTACCGAATGAATCATTAAGTTCTCCGGTAATGTCTGCCAACTCCGCAAAATATCTTACCGTTGCAGCATGTTCTATAAATTGGCTTATATCGCTCATAATTCTGTTCTGGCTCATTACAACAGAGTCAAACAAGTCTTTAGACTGTAAAGATTTGAAAATTGTGTGAGCATCCGTTTCGCCTTTTTTAATCTGATTTGCAATTTCTGCATACAAAGCGACTATTTTTGTGCTGTTCTTTCTTACATCCTGCAATTCCTGATTCATACGGCTGTAATCAATGCCGAGATCCGTATATTTTGCAATGAATTTATCTATCGCCTGTTGTCCGTCTTTTTCATTCATTTTTTCAATAGCGTTCTGCAATTGAACCAGTTCCGTATAATAATCCGCCACTGAACCCGCTGTATAATATTTACCTCTGCTTGAAGACAAAGCCTGGCTTGGAATCGTCAAAGCATAGTCAACTTCATCCGCAATTACGTCCGTAATCTTGCTAATATCTATAGTCATATCATTTATAGCCTGTCTGATATCTTCATTTCCGGCAAGCTGTGAAAGTTCAAGCAAAAGTTTGACTGTTTTGGAAGCATCGGAAGAATTAACAAATTCAATCTTACCGGTGCTTGTATTTTCAGACAATTCAATATGATTATCAGATAATAATTTGCGTATTTTTTCAGAAAGCTGTTTATTGTTTTCATTTGCAACCAATCCGGCAAAATCCGAAGCGATTATTCCAGACCATCCGCTGTAAGTCGTAATTACAACCTGAGCTTTTGATATTTCGGCTCTAAGCTGCTGCAAAGTTCCGGCGCTTCTGTGTTTTTCATAGTCTTCGGCGGTAATAAGTTTTATTTCTAACCTGTCTCCGAAGAATTGTTTATATTCTTTTGCAAGTTCCCTTGCGTTGTCGTCAGTATTTGTAAGTGCAGTAACAAAACCGCCGGGATTTAAAGCAGACATCAAAGCGGCAGCATATTGCGAAATAATAGTCTTTCCGCCTCCTGTTCTTAACTCTTCAATAACTTTAAACTGTTCTTTGCTGTCTTTTGCATTTAAATATCTTAATGAAATATCATACATGGCTTCAAACTGACCTGCCTTAAATTCGTCATATTTCATTCTGTTTCTTGCCCATTCCAGTGTTTCTTGAATAGCAAACGCTTTGCTCAAAAGCGATACTTCTTCAGTAGTAAGCGTTTCTCCGGACTGATATTTTTTAGCTATCTCAACAAGTCTTTCAGATGTCTTCATATCACTATTATGGCTACTGAACCATTTTCTTACCGACTCCACATTTGCCGGAGTAAGTTCTTTTGGAACCGGAGTGGTCATTGTTTGAGCCATTTCATAGAATGATTCGGACAGCGTATTTGCCTGTGCTATTGAACTTGCTATAAATTCACTTGGAATTTCATTTGTTAATCCGCTGTATATGACTTGTTGGATAAATGCAACCGCTTCCGGAACTGTTATTTCTATTTTCCCTTTTTCTATCAGATCATCTGTTATATCTTTTGCTAATTGCAATTTATCCCCGGTTCCGCTTGACGATATAATGCCGTCAATTGCCGTCTGAATTGCTCTGACTTGTGCGGAAACAATATCATTTTGCGCTTTAAAATCATTATACAGCTTGCTTAAATCAACCGAAGTTGTCTGCTGCAGATATTTTAAAATATTCAATATTCTTGTTGAAGAAACAAAATCCATTTTTATATTCATTTTATCCGTTATCTGCAACCCTTCCAATAATTCTTTTATCATTGCGTCTTTATTTGAGAGATTGCTTTGTGAAATCGCCGCAGCCAATTCAATATTTTTAACGACATTTCCGTTTCTGAGGGTATCGTTTGCCGAAAGAGCCCTGATTAAACTAGGAATAGACTCTGCTGTCTGAGCAGACAAATTTCTGCCTACCGCAGAAGCATTTACAACAGCCAAATTACTTATTAGATTATAAATATCGTTTACGGCTTTTGCGTCATTGACGTCTATTTCGCTTATAGCCTGCGAAATTTTGCCGAAATCAAGCTGTCCGGCCGGAGTAATATAATTTGACACTGAAGCTATAAAATTAATTCTTGAAGAATCGCCGATGGCTCTTACGGCGTTGCCCGTATTAACGGCATACCATATATCTCCGGCTTTTGCTTTTAAGTTTTTGCTGTTTTGCGCAAAATTGTAATTTGCCTGTATCATATTCATCGCATCTTCCGAAGTCATAGCAGGATTATTTTTTATTTGCTGTACAACCGATCCGAGTGATATCATAAGCGATTTTACTTCAGATGTATTATGCGTAGTTATTGTTGTTCCGCCTATATTAAAAACAGTTGCTCTTCCGGAGACAGGCGTCATCGTTACGGTAAAATTAGCAGATAAACCCGCTTCTTGTATCATTGTATTCATGGTGCTTAAGGCAGTAGACGCACTTCTTGAAGAAGTATTTATTGAATTGCCGTACTGCTGCATTACGTTATTCGTATTAAAACTCGCATCTCCGTCAGCCGATAAAAACTCGGAAACATACTGAGCCATATTACTGCCTACGAGAGGAGTTACCGCCATTTGTATCGCATTTTCAACAATTCCTTCTTCTAAAATACCGCTTATAAGTCTGTTAACTCCCGTTCTAAGATATCCGTTATATAACCTTGAAAAACCATTCAATGCTTTGGCGCCGACGGTTGTCGCACTGTCCGAACCGAAACTTATTACAGTCCTTGTAGTCTGTTCCGCCATTTTTTCAGCGGCAAATTTTGCCGCAGCTTCGGCAGATCTTCCGGCGACAACATTTCCGAATCCGGTAAACATACCCTGGAATATCGGCATTGCGGCATACATAACTACGGCAAATCCCATACTGGTTGACTTATCAAGAGCTATGATATCTCCGCCCATAGGTCTTATCGCCCAATCATATAAACCGAACAGAGCTCCCTTATCTACAACAGGATTCAATATATTTGCCGTTGCAGTCATTCCCATCTGCAAGCCCCACATAGCATACATATGTTGTGAGATTTGCCTTAACGAAGAAATCGTTCCGACTAATCCTTCTCCTTTTGCGAAGAAACTTGCAAAAGTTCCGCCTTTCGTTAACCCCTGTCTTCCGAAAAGAGTTGCTATTTTATTTAATGAAGTTTTTACTCCGTTGCCGAATGCATACTTAAACCCGCTCCATGATTGTTTTGAGAATATGTTGGCTATTCCTTTTGTTATGGAAGTGAAACCTTCTTTCCAGAATTCTTTTGTAAAAATACGTCCTACTTTTGTCGCAGCTTCTTTGACGACTTCTCGGAATGTCTTAGTAACGACTTGCTCGCCGGCTTTTGTTGCAGCAGATCCTAAATGCATAGGGAATGCTATCGCCAATGCGCAGGCCGCCAAATTCAGCCATCCTTCAGCGCTCCAGAAACCGTCTCGTTGGAACGCTTCCGAGCTTGCAAAAGCGGCAGTCGCCGCGTAAGTCGCAGTTATAGCCGCAGATACGGCTGTTAATACCCCCGCCCACACAGTCGCGGCTGCACCTGCGGTAAGAACTGTTGTCGCTATTGCCGCTATTGCCGCTACTCCGGCAAATGCAGCAGACGCAGCCTCGCCTGACGTAACTTCATTATACTGTTTATCTTTTATTAACGAAGCCGCCGTTTTTAAAAGAGAATATTGATTATTGTCAAAACATGAATCCCATGTTTCGCTAAATCCGTTTCCTGTCAGCCAGCCGGCAATAGAAGCCGCCAACGCAGGAAGCCCTTCAAAGACTGCGCCTACTATGCTTACAACTACTCCTCCTACAACTTCAACTCCTCTGGCAAGCCAGCCTTTTTCAATTGATATCTCGCTTACGCTCTTGTTGAAATCTATCGTCCCGTTCCAGTTGAAAAGACCGCCCATTTCAATTTTGCCGTTTTTATAAATTCCGCCTAATAATTCAGTTCCGTTTGAAAGATCTTGAAGATTATTTAAATCTGTGCCCGTCTTAAATTGTTTATTTACATCTTCCCATGTCTGCTGGCTTCCCATACTTGCGGTAATCTGTATAACCTGATAAACTCCGTTATTATTTACGGTAATTGTATTTGTAACGTCTATTGTTCCGTCTGTTACTCCGCTGTTTATAACAGTAGACGGTAAATCCGCCAAAGTAGTATCTGTTTTAAGCAAAACAGAACCGCCGCTTACATTGGCCGTTATAGTTTGTTTAACTATTTCTCCTGCATCTACCGAAGAATTGCTCAAATCTCTTTGATTTGTATTATTTGATACAAGAGTTGAAGGCTTAAAGAAAGTAAGTTCCGTGCCGGCGTAAAAATGTGAAAAACTGTAATCTGTTATAGTTTGATTTAATAACAGCTGTTCCGTATTTACCGTTAAAGCAACTTTTGAAGGCAAATCAGAATTTTCTGTTTTTATTAAACTTAAATCATTCCCGTTAATATAGGCCGATACCGCATATACCGGTTTATTAACTTCCTGAGGTTCAGATGAAGAAGATTTATCGCCGTCAGGTGCAACAGGAATATCAGTTGTGCCTTTTGTTCTGAATTCCTGGTCCGTCAAAATCAAACCTACAGTCGTGACAAAACCCATTGACGAAGTATCAAAAACTATACTGTCTATCGTGAAATTTCTTTCTCCGTTGCCGTTAAAGGTTCCGGCCCATACAAAATCGGAAATAGATTCTGTTCTTGTTACTTCTATTTTTTCATATCTCAGGTTGCTGTATGAACTGTCTTCATAAGCTTTTTTATGTTCCGGATTATTTTCATCATATTTTATCCATTGCCCGTCTATAAATATCTCGGGTACCATATTATAATCTTTGATTTCATAACCGTTTGCTTCGGCATCATCCATCAAATCATATATTAATCCGGCATTATTATCGGAATACCATCCGTATTTTTGTTCGGCATACGCTCTAAGGTCTATTACTTCCGTAATTTCATTGATGCTCTCAACCGTTAATTTTAATTGTTTATTGTCTTTATCCCACATCGGCTGAAGTTTAATTGTTTGTCCGTTGGCGTCAACTCTTGTAACGAAACCGTCAAAACTCTTTGAATCAACGCCGTTTCCGGCGGTAAATAAACCTGTAATTCTGTTACCGTTTGCATCTTGTAAGAATACAAGAGTTACCTGTCCTGTTGAATACTTACTGTCATTTTTATCAACATAGGTGTTTTTCTCAACAAGTCCTTCAACTCTGAAGCCCGTTGAACCGTCGCCGGATATTCTGTATAATCCGTCTATTAATAATCTGTTTTTATTGTCGCTTTCAAAAGCAAGATACTGGTTGCCGTCAATATCTTCAACTATTCCGGCCGCTTTCTGCCATGACCAGTTTTCACCCTGCACTATCGTTTCAGTCGCTCCTATTCCGATGAATCCGCCTTTCATTTCCGTTTTTTGTTCCGGAACAAAACCGTACATAGACACGGTCATCTGCCCGTCTTTTCGTTCATAAACTGTTGCGATGTCTCCGCCGAATTTGCTTGAAAATACCGCTATGGTTTCTGAATTTCTTTCATAGCCTGACGTAGTAAACAGTAAATCAAATACCGTCGCCTGGCCGCTTACTACGAAATTTGTATCTTCAAAAACAAATGCGTAATTGCCGGTCATATTTGTGCCTGAACCGGATTGATTGTTTCCGCCAACCATTTCTCCTTCGTATCCCTGACCCTTAAGTTCATACGAAGCATCGCCCTCAACTCTGTAAATTCCGTCATTTCTTAAATCTATTGAGAATGTGCTTGCATTTTCGCCGTTGCCTGTCATTCTTATTGAAGAAGTTTGTCCGTCTTTATCTCCGCCTACGTAAATATATCTTTGAAATTTGATAGAATTGCCGTCGGCATCCGCAGCCGTATTTATACTGTTAACCGTAACTATGCTGTTGCCTCTTATATTCAGCAAATCAGTTATGCCGGCCTGTGAAAACGCAATTATTAAACTGCCGTCTTCGGCTACCTGCGTAACATAATTTGTAATCTCCGTTCCATCTTCGGTTATCAAAGGCGACAAAGATTGTTCCATAAAATCAGCGGGATCTCCCGTACCTACTATGCTGATTGAAGAATCAATCGTATATCCGCTTCCTGATGCCTTTAATTCCATCTTTAAGTTATATTCTGTTTTTGTTTCATCAATCGTAAAATTTCCGTTTTCATCAAGTGCCAAAACATTAATACCGCTAACATTTTTTGTTTTCAAATACATATTTACGTGCGCGTCCGAATTTGTAACTTCATAACCGGTATACGCCCCGCCGTTAAAATACTGCGAAGAGGTATTTCCTTTTGCAAATGTTTGCTTGACTACGGCCGTTGCTATTCCGTTCGTATCGTAAGTTCTGTATAAATTATTTGTATATCCGTCCTGTAATTGAGCTGCTTTATCTGCACCCTGTAAATTTTGCACCGTACTTGCATAACCGTAATACTGCTGTCCGTTATATACTGTTCCGTCATAAGCTACAAAACCGAGCTGTACATCTCCGTTCTCATCGGTGTACTGTACGCATTTTAACGCGCCTTTTGTAATTAGTTCACCGTTTATTACGCCGCCCGTTATTATTGAACCTGCTTTTAAAACATTACCGGCAGAAAAAATACCGTCAAGAGCCAAAGCATCCGAATAATGCATGAATGCGCCAGTTACATTATATCCCGTTATATTTCCTTCACTGTCATAAATATCGTTTACCCTACCCTGATACGTTACATTCCCCGCTTCTCCTTCATCTCCGCCGGCATCGCCGCTGTCTTTATTAAGAATCATCTCGTTAACGATTGCAATACCGTCGGTTACGGTTAATCCGTCATTTGATAAAACAACTTTGGAACCAACTCCTATATAAAAAGCCTGATCGTTAAATGTTCCGCCGTATATTTGATTTGCAAGTTCAAAATTACCGAACTGGTCAACGGTTATTTTAATATCGCCTTCTTTATAAGTCAGTGATTGTGCAGATGACCCGTACTGTCTGGTTATAGGAGCGTTATTTGTTATAATAACGCCGCTGCCAGCAATATTTTTAATTCCCTGCGCGACGGTTATTGCCTGTCCGTCGCTGAATGTAAATTGCGTGTTTTGATTAAAATTATATCCGTCTACCGAGTATCCCTCGGCAAGGCTGCCTGACCCTTTTACTTCCCCTATTGCTCTCATTACAAAAGCTGAAGTCGGTTCAGCGCCTTCAAACGAAGTTATTGACTCTATCTGCATAGCAAATCTGCTTCCGTATGCCAAAGCAACTCCGTTTACGGAGCATCCGTCTTTTGCAGTAAATTCATATTGGGCATCCGTTCCCTTGCTTATGTACATTGATTGCAGCATTGACATTGAATCAAACCCGATATTGCCTTTTATAATATCGCCGTTTGTAAACTGATGCGTTCCGAAACTGTCAATAGTAAAATGACCGTTTGTTTCAAGATTTGTTTTAACTTCCGAATTATATATCCATCCTGCGTTTTCACCTGCAACCCAATTTCCGCCCGTATAAGTATAATTGCCGCCTGTTGTTGTAACAATACCCGCCGCTGATTGCAATTTTGAACCGTCTAATGCCGTTGTTCCTTCTCCTACTATAACCGCCGCGCCGTTTCTGAATGATAAAACGGCATTCTCGCCGTTTAATCCGTTTGTTAAAGTTGTCTGTCCGGCTACTGATTGGTCTATTAAGCCCGATGTATTGACCGTGACAGTTTCACCGCTATTATCGCTTTGCGGATTTGGATTAGGCTGCGTATATTCGGTATATCCGGCTTCTGATTTTGTATTTACAAAATCAAAGTTCCCGGTTGCTACAAATCCTCCGCTTTCTTCGGAAATCCCAAGCTCTATATTAGTTATGTATCCTGAAAAATCCGTTGCTGCAAGCGTCTGTCCGTCAACAACCAAATTATTCAATGTAAAAAGACCGTAAGCTGATTCCGGAGCTGAAGCATAAAATGTCCCGTCGCTGCCTATTACCAAATCATACGCGCCGGTGTAAAGAGACTTTATCTGCGGATTTGCTGACAGTATATTGCTTACCACGCTGTTTTCAACGATGCCTCTTATTACCACATTACCGTCTTTATTCAATTGAATATTGTTTATAACCTGTTCCTGTGTCAATCCTATCTTATCTATGCTTGCAACTATATTAGGATTTATCGCGACTACTGAATTGTATATTTTTGTTTTTACGGCTTTTATTTGTTCATTCAATATTTTTTCAAACGGAGCAAGAAAGAATGAAATAATGGATCCTATTCCGGGAATATTTTTAATTTTATTGTATATGGAAGAAATTGTTTCCAATGTAGCCAGCTGTTTTGCCAATTTTTCAAGTTTTGCCTGTTCAGGCGTTTTTATCCAATTTTTATAATAGGATTTTGTTTGTGTCGTATTTATCGTACCGTCGCTGTTATATTTAAAAACGGTATAAACTTTACCGTCAGAGCCTGTAAAAGTCGTAGTATTGTAAGTTACCGTGGTTTTGGTTATTGTCTGATATTGAGAACCGTCAGAATTTGTTTTAACTCTGCCGCCGGACCGGCTTGTAGTCTGAACTTTCCCGGAAATACCGCCAGTGTTATAATTTATTTTTAGCCCGCCCATATTTGTTGAAGCCGTGCCGTATGCGGCTACAAATACAGGAACAAGCTGTTCTTTACCGTTTACTGTTATAGTTCTGAAATCCGCTATTTTTATTGATCCCGACGTTACTTTTTGACCGCCTATAACAGAACCTGTCTTAAATACCGCTCCTTTACCGTATACGACTAGACTTCCGCCTGATATTTTTATATCTCCGTTGCTTACGGAATAGCCTCCGTCTTCCTGTTCAACTACTTTTGCATTCGTACCTGTCGCATCCGGCATATCCTGCGCGGAACCTGTTGAATCTCCGTCAGATTTCGGCGCCGGCGGAATTTGTATTTTCTGACTGCTTGTAAGATACAATAAACCGTCCAAGACATAAACGCCGTTTAATCCGAATTGTATTACGGACCCTGATTTCAAAACAACATTCTTTACAACTGTTCCGTTTGGATTTGTATAATTGATTGTAGAATTGCCTATTGTTTTTATTACAAAACCGTTTTCATTATTTGTTAATCTGAAAGTTCCCGTTAATGAACCCGTTAATCCGCTTTCACCGAGAATATTATATGATTTGGATGTTGTTAACGTCCATCCGCCCGCATCTTTGCCGACAGTAAAATCTCCTATTTTGTCGCCTTTTTTTATCTGTCTGTAAGAACCGTCTTCATTTATCGTGCAGTAGAAAGGATAATTTTCGGTTCTTCCCATTACAAGCGTTCCGCCGCCGGGAAGCTGCACAACGTCAACCGCGTCATACCATGTTCCGTTAAGATTAAAACGTACCAGTTCGGAAGCTGCAAAAATATTTCCCTGCTGGTTTATTCCCAGTATAATATTTGTTTCGTCATTTTCGGTTGCATAAAGTTTTACATAAGCGTCTTTTTCGGAATCATAAACAAATCCTTCAGCATCTTTTATTGTAAAACTTGTTCCTTCCGTCAAAGGATTTCCTTCTGCATCCAGAGTCAGCGTAATTTCTATTATTTTATCGCCTTTAAAACCGTAATAATTACCGTCTTGTGCAGCTGCAAGCTGTACTTTTGTACCGTCGGGCGATCTAAGTTCGTATCCGCTGTATCCCGAACCGTCGCTCAGTCCCTTGTATACCATAAATATCTGATTCCCGTCGCTGTTTGATAAAATCAATCTGCTGACATGCGCGCCGGCATTTAAAGTAACTTGTCCGTTTGCGTCTATTCTTAAAGTAATGGAACTGCCTGTCATTTTATCTACATAATATCCTAATCCCGTATCGCCTGTTTCATACGCCGTTAACTGAATCAGAGCTGTCTGATTACCGTTAGCGTCCAATACCGGTTCCCATTTTTGCGTTTTGGCATTATATGTTTTATAGGTTGTTGTTAAAGTGGCTCCGTTTTCATTATTTTTTACAAAAGTTCGAACTATTCCTTCCGTGTCATATCGTATGGCCGTTGTTATTTTTCCGTCGGGATCTGTATACTCGGTTCTGCATTCGCCGGTGCCGCCTTGTTGTTTAGTCGCAGCTACATAACTAACCTTCATTTCGCCGTTTTCATCCTGACTGTAAATGATTTTCAAGCTGCCTTCTGTAATTTTACCAATACCTATTAAATCGGAATTTGTTTTAAATATTGCGCCGTTTCCCATAACAACCAAACTTCCGCCTCTCAAAGATATAGTACCGCCGCTTACCATATAACCGTTCTCATCTTCAATAACTTTGGCATTTGTATCGCTTGCATCAGGTATTGACGAATCTTTACTTTCTTCGTTTGGATCACTGGTCCCTTTCAATACATTAAATGTATCTCCTTCATTTATAACGACTCTTCCGCTGACTCCCAATACTCCCTGTTCGGTAACTTCTATCTTGCCGTTTTCTAATCTTCCTCTTGCCTGTTCTACTCCGTTTACTCTGTTTATATATGTGCCGCTTATCGGCAGACTGTTTAATTTGTTTCCGTTTAAATCAAACATCTGCATTTTATTATCTTTATCAACGGTAAATGAGAAAGTCAATTTACCGTCAAGAATTATTGTATCTCCGTCCAAGCCGCCGCCAAAAACCGTTGATATCTCAGTTCCTGCGTTATATGATACGCTTCCGCCCGTTAAATTACCCTGTTTATCATAGTTATATTTAATAAAATTTGAATTATTTAAATTACTGTATCCGAAATTCTGATCTATTTTTACTTGGGCGCTATATGTTATAACGCTCTTTGTTCCGTCGGCGTTATTAACCGTAATTGCTACGCTGTTTAATCCCGAATTTTCAACTATTGTTCTGTTGTATCTCCAATCTTCCCCTTCAAATTCGGCTGTTATTACAACGTCATTTCCGGATTCATCCTTAGTTTGCGTTGTAAGAGTGTTCGGCGATGCGCTGTTATATGAATAAACTTTTATCTGACTCATGTTAATCCAGGAATTATCAACAAACTTATAGCCGGAATATAAATCATCATTATTGCTTAACTTCATATTGTTTGCGGAATTAAGCACGCTCTTAAACTGATCCACCAGAGTTGTACTGCTTCCGCCGCTGCTGCTTGTTTCCGGATCATGTTTTGTATCATAGTATGCGTCATTTAAATCATATCTCGTTACGCTGATACTGCCGTCAGACCCTACTATCGCTTCTTCAAATGCTGAAGCTTTGCCGTCTTTGCCGCCTACAAAATCTACGGATTTGGCAACCGTAACATTCTTCCCGTCAATTGTTTGCGTACTCCACTGTGTTACTCTGTCTAAATTTTGTATATCCGCGGTAAACTCCATGCCGGAAGATGTTTTTTGTTTTGTTCCTTCACCGTCACCGACACTGTATACCATTGCATTTTCTCTGTTTCCGCTGTCATAAAAATTTTCAATTACTACTTTCTTATCTCCCGCTTGTACGTTTGTAAAATATATCTGGTCATTATAAGCCTGTTTAAAATCATATTGTATCGCCATGGCATGATTTGTTTTATCATAGCCTATATTTGTAGCCGTATATATTTCAGACCCTGCGGTATCATATTTGGTTTCTGATTTAAATTGCCCGTTAGTCTTAAGCCAGTCGCTGGCCGCAGAAAATCCTTTTTCATCTATCTTTTCCTGTAATTTATTATAATCTGTTCCGTCTTCAACTGTTATTACCGTTTTTGTACCGTCGGTACCATATTGAGTCATCGTTCCTTTGTTTTGATCTATCACTACTCCGGCTTTACCGGTTTGAAGACCCAGCATATTAAATGCAAGATCTTTTAATGCCTGCCCGGCTGCTACTGCTCCGTTCATTATATTTACAGAAACATTTGTTATCGCGTTTACTACCTGGCTTGCATAATTGCCGTCAAATACCGCTCCGGCGGTATTTAATGCCGCATTGATTGAATTCATAAATTGAGTCTTTGTTGTATCATCAACTCCTTCACCGCTTACATCCGTGACTTCTACTTTCTTTATTTTTATGGTTCCGTTCTCTACTTCTTTTTGAAAATCCTTATCGCTCATCTCTTGTATTTCTTTTTCTTTTGCTTCCTGGGCCTCTTTTGTCTTTGCTTCTTCCGTGCTTGCCTTTACTCTTGCCGCTACCGCCTCTTCCTGCATCTTCTTCTCAAATTCTTCCTGCTTCATCTTCGCTATCTTTTCTTCCCACTCTTTCTTCGCCGCGTCTTCCGCCGCCTTCTTCTTCGCCGCATCGTCTTCATCCGGTACTTCTACCGCTATCGTCTCTTTTACCTCTATTTCTTCAGTATATTTTACTTCTACCTCATACGTGTACTCTACCGTTACCGTATAATGCACTGTATAACTGTATGATTCTTCGGAAGTCGTACCATCTGCATTTTTGACAGTTCTTGTTCCGGATACTTCTCTTGACCTTGATTCCTGCCTGTGCCCTATCATCTCCACCATCTTCGTCTTCTCTATCGTCTTTGTCGTCGTCACTTCTTTGTATACCGTCTTGGCTCCGGATATCTCCTTCATCTTCTCCGCGCTTATTACTTCCGCTCCTTCCGTCGTCCCTACTCCCTTCGACTCCGTCAAGACTCTTACTTTCCCGTCTTCCATCACTGCATTATATCCCGTCACACTTATTACATTTCCATTCTCGTCTTTACCTTCTGCTTTATTCCCGCTCAATACTAATTTTATCGCCTCACCATCTAATACTACCGCCTTTCCTTCATTTACATTACTGTCCGTTAAACTATATTTACCATCCGCCAACTTCGTCACCGTTATATAATGATCCTCATTTACCCATACTATCCCGCTCTCGCCTTCTCCTAGACCACTCAAAAATCCTTCCAATCCTACAGCATACCCTACAGCTTCCTTCCCGTATGACTGCAATACTGTACTCATCGCATCCATGCTCGTCATCAGCTGGTTGCTTCCACCCTCTATACTTTCCCTATTATTTGCCGCAAATACTCCCGTCGATATATCTACCAATAACGCCTGTAACGCCAATACTCCCTTGCTTACTCCGTTTATCACTTCCGCCAATACCGCCGTCGCACAGTTGATTATCTCTCCGCCCTGCGCAAACAATCTGCTCAATAACGCTATCGCCTCTTCCAATATATTCTTGTCCATTCCCTCTAATTGCTTGCTTATCTCTTCCTCGCTTACTCCGCTCTGCTTTGACAACTCCTTAACTACCTCTTCATATCCTTCTGGTTTTGTCTCTTCTTCCTTGTTTGTCGTCGGTTCTGTCTGGCTTATCGATCCTTCTCCGTCTGCCTTATCCCCTACCTCTTTGCCAAATATACTCTTTACCCTCTCCGCTATGCTCTTCCCTTCTTTCTCTTCCTTTGCCGTCATCCCTTCCGCTCTGCTTGCTAACCTGTTCATTACTGCTTCTACCGTCTTTGCCTTAAATCCCGTCTCTTTACTTACTTTCTCTACCAACTCATTATATTTCGCTGCTCCTATCTCTTTCTTTATAAAACTCTTTTCTCCAACCTGCTCGCTGTCGGTATATGTTCCCATTCCTTCTGCTTCCGCCGCTTTCCCTATCTTCTTCTCCAATAACTCCGTTCTCGTTTCATCTTTCCGCGACGCCGTATCTCCCAACTTCTTCGTCGTTATCTCTCCGTCCGTTATTGACCCTACAGCCTCTCCGTTCTCCAACAACGCTCCTTCTACTCCCTCGCTCATGCTCCTCATCCTGTTGTCTTCCAGCGCTGCGTTCGGATTAAAATAACTCTGTCTGTCCGTATACGATACTGCCTGGCTCGCTCCCTCTTCCGCCATCTCCTGCTGCTGGCGCTTCTTCTCATACAAACTCTTATTACTTTCTCCCGCATATGCAGGCAAATTAGCTATGTTCACTATAAAACAGACTACCACCAATAATGATACGCTCTTCCTTATTACATGATCCTTCATGTAATTGTCCGCATATCCTTTTATCCTCTCCCTCATCTTCTTTATACTAAACATGGCCATCACCGCCCCTTTTGTTTTTTTACTTATCTTTCCCAAAACGTTTCTTATTATCATATTTCCCCCAAAAAATAAAAAACCGGCTTTGGTTTTCTCTAACCCAAAGCCGATCCCTTATATCCTGTTTTTATTATCTCTGATATCTCTTTCCTTCTTATTGTCAATATTATAAATACTAAAAATAATAATATAATTATACTTCTTATCTCTTCACTGCTTACCTTTATATTCTCATACAGCTTATACAACTTACCTGTCATTATAAAACTTATATATCCTTTACTATCTTCTGTCTTATCGCTCCACGTCTTTATATCTTGCCTTCTCTCACTCATTAGCCCGCTGTCACTGGTCGTATTTACAGGATCAGGGCTTTTCTTCTCTTCATTATTAACAGGCGCGCTCGTCTTTACGTCTTTGGCAAGCAACAACGCGTATATATCCTTCGTTATCTTATTCGATATCGACGTCAATGCCTCGTTGCAGCTCACAAATATCTCGCTCACCGCATTCTGCATCGCGCACGCCATCACTACTACAAAACTGTTTCGCCCTTCCTCACTCCTGGGCGTAAATCCGTTTACCAGCATACATAAAAATACAAAGGCTACCAGTGTCTTCCTTGCCACACCGGAACTAAACAAATTAAACATTAATTGTCTTACAACAATCATCTTCATTTGCCCGCCTTTGTACTACTTAAAATATACACCATTTACCACATTTTTTCAATGCTTTTCTACATCAGCCACACGCTTTCGCATTATTATTATACATCTTACTTCTTCAATTCTATTAAAATATTTGTGAATTTTTTGTGAATTTTTAATTGGATACTTTTTCTATTTTGAATTGCCTTACAATCACGCCGTGCCTTATAACTTCAAATTCATCAATTTCTTTTGAAATGTTTTTAAATAAATTATCTACTCTGTAAGGAGATGTCTTTCTGTCTTCAAACACTTCATAGACAAATGCTCCCTGGTCGTTTGAATTAAAAATTTCCGGTTTGCCCCATATATCATACTGGCTTTTTTTTGAAGATTTTGAATCGGCAAAGGTTTTTATTTTATTTTTTGAATAAAAGGCTATTTCGGCGGATGTCTGATGGGAAGGCGTTAATACGTATTTTATATTTTCAGCGATTAATTTATCGGCAAGTTTATCATAACCGTAAAACCAGTTTGTAGCTTCGGCCTTAGCTATATTTTTTGATATTTTTTCCAAAGGTATTATTGTAAATTTAGCATGAAGCCCCGCAATTACAGATACGGCTATATTGAAAATTACGGCGGAAATAAATAATATTTTTTTTGTCTTGCCGCCTTCCATAAAATATTTCGCCGATATTACCGCAAAAGTAAAATATGCCGGTACCGGCCAATTTGCTTCAGGGCTTTTTTTTAAGGCCGTAAAACAATAAAACAATATAGTTGACAGCGATACTGAAGCCAAAAAAACTTTCTTGGGATCTTTTGAAAATAAATATCCGAATGCCGCAACCAACGTCGGCAAAAATAAAATTATGCTGAAAATCAGCATCTGTGATCCAAGATAATCAAACACATAGTTTATTTTATATCCGCTGCTTGACAGACCGTGCCCGAGCTGATAAGAAAATGATATCCATCCGTTTTGATAATTCCAGTAAACAACAGGAAAAAAACATACGAATGCTATTAACAAACTTAAATAAATCTGATATTTTTTAAACCAATAATATTTTTTAAAAACTATAATATATACGGCTAACCCCGGAAGCAGCAGCACCGCGGTATATTTAGACAAAAGAGCCAGCCCAAAAAACAAACCCGCCGGATACCAATAGTTTCCGTTTTCAGTTTCTATAAATTTCCATATAAAAAACGTTGTAATTGACAAAAACAAAAATAACGGCGTATCGGGCGTCATAATAAATGAAGCCGAGAATATAATAGGCATTGAATGAAGCAGAATAACACAAGCCGAAGCAATAAGTTCGCTTTCAAATAATTTTATTACAAATTTCCAGATAACGACGCTTAATACCGCCATAGCTATTATAGCCGAAAACCTGACTGCAAGTTCAGAATCCGAAAATATCGTTGTAAGTTTTATAAAATAGGCGATCATGGGAGCGTGATCATAATAACTTAATGCAAGCTGTTTTGACCAAAGCCAATAATACGCTTCATCCGGATGCAGAAAAAGCGTTCCGGCAAGAAAAATCTTCCAGATAACAGCAATAAATACAAAAATTACCGTGTTTTTAAGATTTAGTATTTTTTCCATTTATAATCCAAACAATAAGCCATAAAACAGAAAATCCTGCCGTAAGAGGAAGTATCATCTCGGGGATAACTATATTTTTAGCCGCTGTACATAAATATGTATTAAAATAGTACATAGTAGCAAGAATAAAAAACGAAGAAAAAAACAAACTAAAAAATCTTATAAGTATTTTTATATGAAAATAAAAAAACATCGCAATCAAAACTCCCGAAATCATATAAAAACCCAATATATATATCATTTCGGTATTCACAATGTAAAAATAAAATGCGGAGAAAGGTTCAAAAATATATCTTAATAAAGCCTGAGAACCTTTAGTATCATGAACGATAATTTTAAGTTCGGGTTTTGATTTCAATATTTCAAATAAAGTTTTTCCGTCGCGTCTTTCGGTTACGGTCCATACATTCGTCATATTGCCGTACCCGTGCCAGTCTATCGTTCCGAACATCATTAAATTATTTTTTTTGCATACGTCTATTATGTCTTTTCTTTTTTCGTCGCTTATATATCTGTATCCGCAATTATATATTTCAAATCCGTCTATTCCGTATTCAACTATTTTTTGCAAAGGCGGATTATTCCATTTCCACCAGTGAGGCATTACTACAAGCATTCCTTTATCATGCGCTAAATTTATAATTTGCTTTATGCTTTTATCCTTAAAATAATCATAACTGAATTTTTTATCCGCCAGCAGCAAAACCGACACTCCGTCGGTTGTTCTTATCTGTATTCCGGGATAAATAAAATCTGTGTTTTTTATGTTATAAGGAATAGTTTCATATCCTTTAACATTATCATGTTCTGTAATAAAGAAATTTGTGAATCCGTGTTGTTTGTGCAGTCTTATGCTTGAATTTATGTTTGCTATTGCGTCTCTTGAAGAAACTGTATGAGAATGTATATCAAAAACTTTATATGAATCGGTATTTGACAATTTGGGACCTGGAACCGGAAGAAGTATAACCGCCATTACAGCCGAAACAAATAACAATACGCCGGCAAAAGAATTTACAAGAGTTTGTCTTAAACTCATTTTTTTATATCTTGAAACTGAAGCCGCAAATATAACTATCCATAAAGCCCATGCAACTAACGCGAAAATATAGCCGCTTCTTTCCATTGTTAAAATATAATACGCAAATGCATAAAACGGTTCAATAAACAGCCTTTCAACAGGCCATTGAATATTAAAAAACGATACCGTACGGTTTGTTATGATGTCAATTAAGTTGTTTGAATATAAAAAATAATTTAAAGTCAGAGAACATAAAAGAAATGATAAAAAAATATAGATTTTTCTCATATTGATTTTTTATCCGGCATCTCAACGGCAAGCGCGAATTTAGACGCTCCGGCTTTTTTTGCTTTATCCATTACCTGTATAACCAGATCATACTGGACCGTTTTATCGCCTTTTATAATTACCGGCTTTTCCGGATTTTTTGAAATCAAATTTTTTACGGCATCCTCAAAATAAGCGATATGAATCTGCGAGCCGTTCAAATAGACAAGCCCGTTTTTGTCAATCGTAACCTCTATATTTTTCGCGTCGTCTGTTTCCATTCTTTCTGCTTTTGGAAGATTGACTTTGATTTCATGTTGGGAAAGCATAGGAGTGGTTATCATAAATATAATAAGCAAAACCAATACGACATCGGTAAAAGGAGTTATATTAATATCGGCAACAACTTTATTTCTTTTGTTCTTACTCATTTTTGAATACCCGTTTTAAGAAGTTCTTCAAGAGCCGAAACGGCATATTCCATTTCAACGACAAAATTATCTATTCTTTTCATAAAAAAATTATAAGCGGCGACAGCCGGAATCGCAACGCAAAGGCCGGCAGCAGTCGCTATAAGCGCCTCCGAAACTCCGCCGATAACTACTGAAATTCCGCCGGATCCAACTTTTGATATATCATGGAATGAACGTATAATACCGAGCACCGTTCCGAATAAGCCTATGTATACGGCGATGCTTCCTATCGTACCTACTATTGTCGTATATTTTTCAAGTTTTATTGTTTCTATAAGGACTTCCCTGTTCATTGTTTCTTCAACATTTGTTGATGAAGTATCGGCATATTTTGCAAGCCCCGCTTTAACCACATTAGATACCGGAGTATTTATTTTATCACAATAAAGCACCGCAAAACTTACGGGTTCATCATGTATTTTTTTCTTAATTATTTTAAGAAATGATTTTGTGTCTATTCTTCCTTTCTTTTTGAATTCAAATATCTTAAATACTATTATCGTTACAGATACTATGGAACATATTAAAAGCGTGTAAAGAGTCCAGCCTCCCATATTAAGAATTTCTATTAAACTTTTTCCCTCAAACATTTTAAACCCCTTTATTTTATAAACCGCTTGACCATGCCGGAGTAAAAGAACTTCCCGGCATTTCAACGAGTTTTCTGGTATAACCGTCCAATCCTATTATGTAAATTTCCGCTTTGCCCGAACGCGTTGATGAAAAAGCGACAAATCTTCCGTCCTGAGACCACGTCGGATTTTCATTGTCTCCCTGTTTTTCGGTTAATCTTATAACCTGAGATTTGGGAAGATCATATATAAAAATATCAAAATTATTGTCCAGTTTCATCGTAAAAGCGATTTTATCGCCTTTCGGAGACCATGCCGGAGTATCGCAATTTCCTTTTGTAGCAAGCCTTCTTAAATTAACCCCGTCTATATCCATTATGTATATCTGGGGATAACCGGCTCTGTCGGATATAAAAGAAATTTCTCTGCCGCTTGGAGAAAAACACGGGCTTGTGTCAATATATCTGCCCTGCGTAAGCCTTCTCTGAACGACTCCTTCGGAATTTAATAAATATAAATTAGGATATTCGCCTCTTGACAATGTTGCGGCCATAGTTTTTCCGTCGGGAGAAAAAGCCGTCGGAGAATTTAGTCCCTGTATGGTTGAAACAGCCTTTCTTTTGCTGTTTGTCAAATCTATAAGAAAAAGATCGGGATTTCCGTAGAGAAAAGAAGTATATATCAGGCTGTTTGCGCCGGGCACCCATTTGGGCAGAATGTTGATTGAATTATCCTTTGTCAGTCTTCTGAGATTAAAACCGTCATAGTCTATAACATAAACTTCTTTAAATTTTGTAGTGTTATTTATAAAAGCTATTTTTGAACACGCTATTCCGTCTTCACCGACTATATTTTTTATTATTTCATCGTGTATCTGGTGGGCTATATATCTGTAAGTGCCTAAATTACCGGAATATTTTTTGCTCCATATAAATTCTTTGCTTTTAAAATCATACAGTTTTGCTACAACCGTTAATTTTGTCTGTTCCGTTACGGATAATTCTCCGACTATCAAAATAGAAATATTTTTATCTTCCCAAAAAGAAAACTGTGAATCCGAGTCAAATTTATACGAAGTGTTTGCGGTCGCCACGTTAAACTGCCTTGAAAGAATTAAATCATTTTCCAAAACGGCTTTAATGTCTCTTGACATACCCATTTCTTCCATGGAAGCGTTAACGGGAATAAAATCGGCAAGTCCTATTCTTGATTTGCCGCCGCTGCTTGATAACGATAAAAAGACCTCGTTTTCAGCCGCATAGGCAAACTGAAAAACGTTAAAAAACAAAAATGTTGCAAAAGCAAATGCTTTTATAATTGAATTAACGGAATTTGAATTCAAAATACACTCCTAAATCTTTTTCGCCGTATCCGTCAGGCAGCGGAGCAAAAGGGCTTGCAAGCTGCACCGACCTTAAAGCGTTTTGGTCAAAATCATCATCACCGGATGATTCTTTTATTTCAACGGAATGAACCACTCCGCTTCTGTCAATTTTAAAATAAACCACGGCTCTGAACGAAGCGTACGAACTTGACCACTGCCAGTATTTGCCTATTTTTTTTACTATCGCATTCGTATAATAATTATATTTAAAATTAGCGTCATCAAACATTATGTTTCTGTTCTGAGAAACAGCCGCATTTTCAGACAAGTTCTTAATATCCGTCGCATCTATTATGGTTCTTTTTCCGAAAACATCGTCTTTTATGATTTTCTTTTCGTCTTTTTTTTCGGTTTTTTCAGGTTTCTTTTTCTTCTCTTCTTTCTTTGCTTCTTTTTTATTTATAACGATTTCTTCTTTTTTTATTTTTTGCTCCGGTTCTTTCTTTATTTCTTCCGTTTTTTGGCTGTTAACCGTTTCGGCAGCAGCAACGATTTCCTGAACCGGAGAATAAAAAGAAACCTCTACCGGAATCTGAATAAATACATTTTTTTTTGCCTGATAAAAAAACGCATAAAATACCGCAAGATGAATTATTACAGATAAAACGAAAAACGGGAAAATATTACTCTTACCTTGTTCTGTCATTTTGCATACATTTTCAATTTTTCTTTAGCTGTAAAAGACTCCGGACTTTTAGGGTAATCAACTAAAATAGATTTAAATACGACCTGCGCGTCCTGTTTTCTGCCCAAAAGTTCAAGGCACAATGCCATTTTAAGTCTTGCGGAAGAACTGAACTCGGAACCGTTATACATACTGTCAACTGTTTTGTATTCTTCATACGCGTCTTTCCAATTATTTTGCGAATACAAACATTCGCCTATGTAATACTGCACTTTCGGCGCAAGTTCATGTTCGGGATATTTTTTTATAAAAGACTTAAAACCCGTCAAAGCAAGCTCATATTTGCCTACAAGATAATCATTATATGCGTTTTGATAAATTACCGTCGGAGTCTGCACTGAAACAGCGCCGCCTGACGAAGAAGCTGACTTCTTTTGAATGATTTCCAAATCCTGAATTTTCTGAGACAGCTGAGATATTTTTTTAAAAAGCTCCTGATTGGAAGCGTTTATTGCGTCGTTTGTAACCTGACCGGATTCATATTTTGCAAATAAATCAGCCTGCCTTGATTCAAGCTGGTTAAATTTAATCTGCAATTGAGCAAGCTCTTTTTTCAGATCGGTAATTTCAGTCTGCGGAACCGTAGCGCAGCCGGCAAATAAAAATACGCCAAAAAATAATGCTGTTATTTTAATTTTCATTATTATTTATTTGTAATAATTTTTGTTTCGGCTCTTCTGTTTTTAGCCCATGCCGACTCTGTGCTCATTTTAACGACCGGCATTTCTTCGCCGTAAGAAATCGTCGCTATTCTGTTAGGAGCAATTCCGAGCTGGACGTAATATTCTTTCACTTTCAAAGCTCTTCTCTGTCCTAAAGCCAAATTATATTCGGTAGTTCCTCTTTCGTCGCAATGTCCTTCAATCACAATATTGACCGCAGGATTTTCTTTGAGATATTTTTCATTTTCTTTCAGCGTATTCATTGAGGCATCATCTAAAGAACTGCTGTCAAGCGTAAAATAAATGGTATCCAAAGTTGTTTTCTGTTCTATATTGGCGTCTCTTATTGACGGTTCTTCCGTAAATTTTATATCCTCAACCGTTATTTGCGGATCCTGAGGCTGTTCAAGCGCTGCTTCCTGCTGTTCGGGAGCAACGGTTTGTTTTTTTGCACAGGCGCTGACTCCTAAACTTAAGGCTATTAAAAATAATAACCCCATTGTAAAATTTTTTTTCATTTTTCCTCCCTTTTATAATATATTTTTATATTTTCATATTTTATCTAATATGTCCTCTTCTGTCAATAAATTATTTGTAAAAAATTTGCGAAAATACGGAAAATAATCTAGAATGTTGTTTCAGAACTTATATTTAGAGGTTTAATGAAAAATATCGTACTTACCGGATTTATGGGAACCGGCAAAACAACAGTAGGCAAGTTGCTGGCAAAAAAGCTTAACAGAACATTTTTTGACACTGATGATATGATAGAAAAACAATTATCGGCGTCAATATCGGATATTTTTAAAAGCGTAGGCGAAAAACAATTTCGTGAATACGAATCGCATGTCATAAAATTAATGTCGTCAATGGATTCCTGCGTTATAGCATGCGGCGGCGGAGTCGTTTTGGACAAAAACAACATTGATTTATTGAGAAAAAACGGAATAATAATAAATCTATTCGCTTCTCCGAAACAAATTTTGGACAGAATAGCCTGCCAAGACCACAGGCCTTTGATAAAAAAATTGCTAAATCCGCTTGAAGGTGTTAAAAAATTGATGGATGAACGCAAAGCCGCATATTCAAACTGCGATATTGCCGTATGCACAGACGGATTGACTCCGGAACAGGTTATAATAACAATGCTCAATAACGAAGATATTAGAAAAATTTTATCTTTGACAAAACAGGATGTAAATGAAAATTAATACGTTTTTTTTATTTATTATTTTATTCGCCTCGGCCGGACTTCTCTTCGCCGAAACCGAGAAAGAAAAAATCGTTCATCCGAAAGATTACACCGCAGACATTAAAACCGCGGAAAGATCCAATTACAAAGTTGAAATAAAACAATACAAAAAAGATTATCCCGTCGTATTATATCTGATATTCGGAACGGAAATTCCGTCAGCCGGCGATATTAAAAACTTAATTTATAAAGAGTTGAAAATATCGGCAAAAAAAGAGGGCGCGTCAAACAACATCATAGCTTCGGCATGGTCTGACGACGGAATCTCCGATAATCTGACAAAAATTGAATTATCGGATAATTCAAGCGCTTTTGTATGGCTGAGCAAAGAAAAACAGATTATGTCTTTTGCGGAATATTTAAAATTTTTAAAAAAACAAAAAAAAGACAAAAAAAATAAAAATATTCCGATCAAATAATGACTAAAACTTCAAAAAAAAACACAGTTATTGAAGTACTAGCCGAAAAAATCGTTTTCCCCGGCAATGTTTTGTGCAGATGCACGGACGGTATCGCTCTTTTCTGCGAAGGGCTTTTGCCGGGTGAAACAGCCGAAGTTTTCGTTACGCGCGATAAAAAAACTTTCAGAGAAGGAAAACTAAAAAACATTCTTTCAAAATCTTCTCTCAGAAAAGAACCGGAGTGTCCGTCTTTCGGAAAATGCGGCGGATGTTCCTTTCAGCATACCGATTATAAAACCCAGCTAAAATTTAAAACAGAATGCGTGCGCGAACTTTTAAATTTTACCGAAACCGAAATTCCGGACATTATTGAAAGCCCCCGGCAATGGCATTACAGGAATAAAATGGAATTCAGTTTTTTTGACGATAACGGCAAACTTGACATGGGTCTGCACGAAAAAGGCAGCTTTTACAAATACATAGGCATTCCTCCTTGTTTTATAGCCCATCAAGACATAGTAAAAACTGCGGCAATCGTTAAAGAGTTTTGCATAAAAACGGAATTAAGACCGTACAATAATAAATCCCACGAAGGTTTTTTCAGGCATCTTGTGCTTAGAAAAGGAATTAATACGGGCGATCTTTCGGTAAATCTTGTTACAAATAAAACTGAAACGATAAAAGACGAATTCTGGTCGGAACTTACGGAAGAATTAAAAAATTATGCGTCAAGCGTATACTGGACTCACAATTCAAAATTTTCCGACGCGGTAAATTCAGAAATATCTTCTCTTTTATACGGCAGTCCGAATATAACGGAAAGTCTTACCGTTTACGGCAATACTCTTAAATTTTCAATCGCGCCTTTTTCCTTTTTCCAGACAAATACAAAAGCCGCAGAAATTCTTTACGATACGGTTATAAAATGCCTTGATCCTAAAAAAGAAGACTGCGTTCTTGATATGTACTGCGGAACAGGATCCATAGGAATATGTCTGGCTCCTCACGTTAAACACGTCACGGGAGTGGAACAAATTGAAGACTCCATAAAAAGCGCGCGCCAAAACGCCGTTTTAAACGCGATAAATAACGTTTCTTTTTCCGCTTCAACGGCGGAAAACTGGATTAAACAAAATACTCAAAAATTTGACGCCGTAATAATTGATCCTCCGAGAATGGGGCTTACGCAGCCCGTAATAGAACATATTTTGACTCTTGCTCCGGAAAAAGTAGTTTATGTTTCATGTAATCCCTCAACTCTGGCAAGAGATTTAAAAATAATATACGCGGCCGGCGGATATTTTGCTAAAAAAATAATTCCGGTAGATATGTTTCCTCAGACTTACCACATTGAAACAGTAGTTTTGTTATCCAAAACATAATTTTTTGGTATAATGATAAAAAAATCAAGGGACTTTTTATGAAAAAGTATTACATTACTACTCCTATTTATTACGTAAACGACAAACCGCATATAGGCCATGCCTATACGACTATAGCGGCCGATATAGCGGCTCGTTGGAAAAAACTGCAGGGATTTGACGTTTTTTTTCTTACCGGAACAGATGAACACGGGGCGAAAATAGTCCAATCCGCACAGGCAAAAGGAAAAACTCCCAAAGAATTATGCGATGAAACAAGCCAATATTTTAAAGACGCATGGGCTCTTTTGAATATAGATTATTCCGGTTTTATAAGAACAACCGACCAAAAACATGAAAAAACCGTACAGCTTATAACCCAGAAACTTTTTGACAAACAGCTTATCTACAAAAAACAATATGAAGGATTATACTGCGTTCACTGCGAAAAATTTCTGGCCGAAAAAGATCTTGACGAAAACGGATGCTGTCCCGACCATAAAAAACCGCCGGTTATACAGAGCGAAGAAAATTACTTTTTTAAATTGTCGGATTTTACGGAAAAATTGATATCAATGATAGAAGATCCAAAACATCCGCAGCATCTTGAAGTGCTGCCCGAGGCAAGAAGAAACGAGATACTCGGCAAGTTAAGACTCGGGCTTGAAGACATCAGCATTTCCAGAGCAAATCTCCAATGGGGAATTCCTCTGCCGTTTGACGCAACTCAGACTGTTTATGTATGGGTTGACGCCCTTATAAATTATATTTCGGCGATAGGGTACAGCGATGATACTAATACTTTTGAAAAATACTGGCCGGCAGAAATACATTTAATGGCTAAAGATATTTTGTGGTTTCACAGCGTAATATGGCCCGCTATTCTGATGGGCGCAGGCATTCCCGTTCATAAAAGCGTTTATTCCCACGGATTTTTTACGATAAACGGCGAAAAAATGTCAAAAACAATAGGAAACATAATAACTCCCAAAGAACTCGTTGACAAATTCGGAACAGACGCAAGCAGATACCTTGCGGTATCTTTAATTCCTTTCGGCCCGGACGGCGATATAAGCATGCAGGCTTTAAGCCATAAATATAACATTGATTTGGCAAACAATCTAGGAAATTTAATTTCAAGAACAAACAAAATGACCGAAAAATATTTTGAAGGCAAAATTCCGGATTGCCAAAATTTTGACGACGTTCTTACGAAAAAAGTGGCTGCAATTCTTGAAAACGGATACGGACAGGCGATAGAATCAATGCAGTTTCATAAAGCCGCCGAAATATTTCAGCAGTCAATTACTTTAATAAACCAGCAGATAGAAAACGATGCTCCGTGGAAACTTGCAAAAACAGATACCGTAAAACTTGCCCAATGCCTGTTTTCATATTTCCAGTCAACTGCACTTATCGCCATGTATATTGCTCCTTTTATGCCGGCCCTTTCAAAAAAAATATGGACACTGGCGGGGGCCGACGGCGATTTTGAAACCGTTTCAAAAAAATATTTCGCCGATAAAATAATACCGGAAAACGGTTTTTGCCCAAGAGGCAATAAAATCGGAAATTTTGGAATAATGTTTCCCAGAATTGAAACGGATAAGAAGTAAAGGAAAATATGCTTATAGATTCACATGCCCATATAAGCGATGAAAAATTTAACGCTGACAGACAAGAAACCGTAAAACGGGCTTTTGAAAACGGCGTTAAATATATTATTGAAGTAGGCTGCGACCCTGACGAATGGGACAAAGTATCGGAATTTTCAAAAAATCCCGGTATATTTTCAATGTTCGGGATACATCCTCACGACGCGGTTAAATTTAACGATAATACAAAATCAAAACTTGAAACATTGCTAAGCGGCAAAAATTGCGTCGCCGTGGGTGAAATCGGTCTTGATTATCACTACGATCTATCGCCAAGAAACGTGCAAAAAAAAGTTTTTATTGAGCAAATGAAACTCGCGCTGCGGATTAATAAACCGGTATGCATACACTGCCGTTCGGCTTATGACGATTTGTTTAAAATTTTTGACGAGCTAAAAGAATTGCCGAAGGGAGTTATCCATTGTTTTTCCGGAAATCTTGATGACGCAAAAAGAGTTTTGGATTTGGATTTTTTAATAGGTATTGACGGACCGTGTACGTATCCTAAATCCGACAAACTGAAAGAAGTTATTGCAAATACGGATATATCAAAACTTCTTGTTGAAACCGACTGTCCCTATCTTGCGCCTCAGGCGTACAGAGGCCAAAGAAATGAGCCCGCTTACGTGGTTGAAATAGCAAAAAAAATATCGGAAATCAAAAATATGCCGTTTGATGAAGTTTGCAAAATAACGTCGTCAAATACGGTAAAACTGTTTAACATGGGAAATTAAAAATGGATACGTTATCTTATAAATACGGCAACAGCCTTTATCTTAACATAACAAACCGCTGCATGATGTCATGCCCTTACTGCATAAAACAAAAATGGGCCGGTAAATTCAGAGGAAACTCTTTAAATCTCTCAAAAGAACCTACGGCGCAGGAAGTAATCGCTTCAATAGGCGATCCTAAAAAATATGATGAAATAATATTCTGCGGTTACGGCGATTCGCTTATCAGGCTTAACGAAGTTAAAACTATCGCCGCCTGGATAAAGTCAAAAGGTGCAAAAGTAAGAATAAATACGGCAGGGCTTGCAAATAAATACCATAACAGAAACATTTTGCCGGAACTTAAAGGTCTGGTTGATATTATATCGGTAAGTTTAAACGGTTCAAATCCCCAGGAACACAATAAATTAAATAATCCGGCGTTTAAAGAAAAATCTTTTGATGAAGTCATAGATTTCATAAAACAGGCGAAGATATATATACCTTCGGTAACGGTAACGGCCGTTGAACTGCCCGGACTTGATACGGAAAAAATTAAAAAAATTGCCGATTCTCTCGGAGTGTCGTTCAGATCAAGGCCTTATCTTGACGAATATGAAGAAAATTGAAATAAAGAATATCACAAGATTTTTATACATTCCGGTCATAATATTTTTCATAGCTCTTTTTTTTAACGTGAATAATATATTATCGCAGAAAGCTTTTATTTTAACCGACGATAAAATAATCCCCATAAAATACGAAAAAAACAAATTATTGTCAGAAATTTTAAAAGAAAACAATATCCGTTTAAATCCAGACGATCTGATTTCGGCCGACCTTTCGCAGCCCGTAAAAGCCGATTCAAAAATAAAAATCACAAGAGTAAAAATAACAAAAGGCAAAGAAAAAACCGAAACGGCTTTCAGACCTATTTGGCGCAAAACATACGCTACAAACTTAAGAAAAGTGGAATTACAAAAAGGCGTAGTAAAAACCACAAAACGGGAATCAGTTAACACATACCACGACAACGTATTAAAAAGCGTCGTATACAACAAAGAAAATACCGTTTCAAAAACTTTTTACAGACTGCTTTTGCTTGATAAACGCGGCAATATTGAAAAAACTTTTGATTTGTCAAAGGCAAAAAGAATGAAAATGATAGCGACCGCATATTATCCCGGCGATCCTTTGGCATGGCGAGACGGCACAATTACTTTTTTAGGCCAGAAAATGCAGCGCGGTATCGTAGCCGTTGATCCGAAAGTCATTCCTTTGAGAACAAGACTTTACATATCCGGATACGGATACGGCTATGCCGGAGACACCGGCTCGGCGATTATAGGCAACAGAATTGATTTAGGCGTCAATAATGCGGCGGAAGAAAAATCATGGATGCACAGAGAAGTTATCGTATATATACTTGATAAATCAAAAACATATTAAACTTAACGGAGAATCCATAATGTCAAAAGAAAAAAAAGAGATATTAAAATTCGGAAAAATATTATATGAACAGGGATTAAATCATTCTCATTCCGGAAATTTGAGCATACTGAAAAATAAAGAAATATTTATAAAAAAACACGGCGTTATGACCGGATATATGACTGAAAAGGACATAGTTGCAATAAACCTTAAAGATTCAAAAAAAGATAAACTCGCCTCAGTTGAAGCAAAAGTGCACAGAGCCATATATTTGAACAATCCCGGCATTAAAGCCGTCGCGCATGCTCACGCGCTTTACGCCACTATACTTTCTTTTAAAAACAATTCCATTAAACCGGTTGATTCCGAAGGACAGCTTTATCTCGGAGAAATTCCGGTGCTTTCCTGCGCTCAAACGGTATGTTCCGATGAAGTCGCCGAAAAAATACCGAAGCTGATATCAAAACATAAAGCCGTTGTCGTAAAAGGCCACGGAATTTTTGCCGCAGGACAAACGCTTGAGGAAGCATGCATGTATATTTCGGTAATTGAAAACGCTTCAAAGATAATATACCTGTTAAATAAATAATTATATTATTTTTCTTCGGCCCAGGATTTTCTTACGTACAAAGGTTCTATTTTTTCAAATGATTTGCCTTTTATTTTTTCAGCCATAAGGGCAAGAACCGAAGCCTGAGGAAAATTAAATTTTTCAGGAATACTAACGGCAAAATTGCCGAGATTTTTTGACAGTACGGTTTTATAAGCGTTAACGGCACTGCCTATTACGATTATGTTATTTTTATGTTTTTTGTTTTTCTCCGCAAATTTTGCAACCGGCATTATTATAATTTCTTTATTTTGTTTTACGAAAACTTCGTTTCTTAAAGCGTCTATCGCGGCTACTATCTTTATTTTCGGAAGTTTTATGCTCTCTTCAAGTATTGAAAGACAGTCAACGGAAACCGCCGGTTTATTTAGACTTTGCGCCAATGTTTTAACTGTTGTCATAGCAACTCTTATTCCGGTAAAACTTCCCGGCCCGCTTGAAACGGCAAACTGATCTATATCTTCAAGCTTCCACCCGGTTTCTTTTAATATATTTTTGATTACCGGAATCAACGTTTCGGAATGAATCATTCCGGCGTTAAAAAAATACTCGCATATAATTCTGCCGTTTTCGCTTACGGCAACGCTTAAAGACAAACCCGAAGATTCCGCAGCTAAAATTTTCAATTTATATCCTCTTTATTATAATATTTCTTTTGTTTTCATCTTTATATTCTATATCTATTTCCCATCTTTTTTGATCTTTGAATCCGGTAAGTCTTTCGCTCCATTCAACAAGCGCAATTCCTTTACCGAACAAATATTCATCAAGCCCCAAATCGTAAACATCAGTCTTTCCGAGCCTGTATAAATCAATATGATACAGACTTATGTCTTTTGCGGCAAATTCGCTTACAAGCATAAAACTTGCGCTTCTTACGAATTTTTTTATTCCGAATTTTGACATTATGCCCTGAATAAAAGTCGTCTTGCCGGCTCCGAGATCACCGTTAAAAAAAACAACGTCTCCTTTTTTTAACACGGACGCAAAATCTTTGCCCAGTTTTTTCGTTTGTTCCGCGCTGTCAGTAAGAAATTTTTTATTTTCAAAAATGTTTGTAGCCATTGTATTTTATTGCCGTTTCGTTATTATTGTAAAAATACTTAATTCCTTTTGATTTGTTTACATAACCTATATATGAAATTTCCGGAATCAGTTTTTGTAATTTTATTTTATCTTTAGGCGCTATCGTAAAAACCAATTCAAATTCTTCCGCTCCGTTTAAGGCATAACGGTATATTTTATTTTTATCGTTTTTTGCAAATTTAACAAGCTCGTCGGAAACCGGGATTTTATCAAGATATACGACGGCTCCTTTATTATAATCTGCCGTAAGAAGCTCAACTGACTTAAATAATCCGTCGGAAGAATCGGTCATTGAAGTTATTTTAATATTATTTCCGCAAAGAATTTTTGCGATATCAAATCTTGCTTCCGGTTCCAGGTGTTTTTTAACAAGTTTTTTTTCATAACAGGTTAAGTTTTTTTTGTCTGAATTTAAGATATCAAATCCTGCTCCGGAATCGCCAAAATTGCCGCTTACGCATACAATATCTCCGGTCTCGGCTCCGGAACGTGTTATAAGTTTACCGGCTTTTATTCCTATTATCGTAACTGAAATTGTAAGTTTCTCGGAACTGACGGTATCTCCTCCGGAAATGTGAATGCCGTATTTATCGCAATTTTTTTTAATCGCCGCAAATAACCGTTTGGCATATGATAATTCCGTATTCTTCGGAATTCCGATTGATATAAATAAATATAACGGTTTGGCTCCGCACATTGAAACGATATCGCTTACGTTAACCTCAACTGCTTTTTTCGCTATTTGTTCCGGAGTCGCCCATTTTGTTTTAAAATGCGTATCTTCTATTAAAATATCGGCGGTTACGGCATATTTTGAATTTTTCAAAGAAGAAAATACAAAACAATCGTCGCCTATGTCCAAAACTACATTATGCGCCGGACCCGCTTTTGTATTATTGTTTTTTATATGCTCAATCAATCCGAATTCGCCTAAAAAAGATAATGATTTTTTACTTGAAATAGCCATACGCAAAGATTATACTATTTTTAAGGAAGTTTTTATATTATCTCAAAGGAAGGCGCTATCTTGTTTTTTGTGAAAAATTATATTATCGTCTTCATGCTCTGTGTTATATCTTTTTTTGTACTTCTGTACGCCTACAAAAGCGGAGTTTTAAACGTAAAATTTACAACCGGCCGCATTCTTTGCAGCACAATTTTAAACGCCGAAATAAATTATTATTCTCATAACAACAAATTTAAATACATTGACAGAACGTCGTTTGACGATGAATTAATGATAGACAGCAGAAACAATCTGTTTTTTCCGTCTTTTTCGGTTTATAAATTAAAAAACAATAAAAATGCAATAAGCATATTCGGAGTAAATGAATTAAAAAACTATGAGATGATTCTTGAATTTGATGAAAATTCAAACGTCACTTCAAATCCTAAAAAATTAAAAGTAAAAATTATAAAATATAAGAAAAAGTTAAAATAATTTTATTGTACGGAGGCCGTATGAAAAAAAGTATTCTGATGTTTTTTGCAATCATATTTTTTGTTCCGGCAGGTTACGCCGATAAATGGCAGAATGTAGGCGCGCGGGCGGTTGCCATGGGGGGAGCCGGAGTCGCGGTCGCTAACGGCGCCGACACACAATACTGGAATCCTGCAAATCTTGCGATAATAAGCGACAAGAATAATAATGAAATAGCTCTTTTACTCGGCGCTGAAATTGAAACAACCGGAAAAACATTGTCCTTAATTGACAAACTTACGCAAATGGCTGACAAATACAACCAACTGGCTGAAAAAATAGATAATAACTTAAAAGCCACAGCTCAGGATGTGGCCGCTATTTTTGAGGGATTTGCTTTAATAGCCGAATTACAAAAATCAAAAACCGGCGCTCTTATTGATTTAAACGCCGGAATTTTCTCCAGATTTAAAAAACTCTCTTTTTCTTTTAGAACATTCGGAACATCAGGAATAACTCCTTTTGTTGATACATTAAACATAGGTATCGGGTCACCTGATTCAAGCGGATTGCCTCTTGATGATTTTGATGTGCGTTCAGGATATGAACAATATGCGGATGATATATCAGCGGCTATAGATAATGCCGGCATTCAGTCTGCGCTTACAACACTGTTAGGATTGTCTGGCACTACAACTTCCGAACAAATGGCCGCTGCTCTGATTAACATGGCTTTAGATGTAGGCGCCACTGAAAATGCTATCTCTAAAATGACAGATATTATTGTTGCCAAGTTGCCAAATGCGGCAGATCTTATCAATGCCTTTGGAAGCGAATCAGAAACCTATGATAAAAATGAAACGCAGGTTCTTGTGGATGCCGGAGTTTTTGCGGAATGTTCCGTAGGATACGGAGAAGAAGTTTACAAAGGAATACTGGTAGGCGCAAATTTAAATATTATTCAGGGACAAATGGCGCAGACTTCAATAATGATATTAAAAGATAATGAAAACATCGGAAACGCGATTGACGAGGCCCTTAAAACAAGACGAACTACCACTCAGCTGTCCGTTGACTTGGGAACAACTTTTGATTTTTCAAGATTTTTTGAAAAAAATATAATGTTTCAGCCGAAATTTGCGCTTGTCATAAAAAACATAAACAATCCGTCTTTCAACAGGCCTCAAAAACCTCTGGACGCTCCCGATTATCTGATGTGGAAAAATGATTCCTATTCTTTGGACAGGCAAATACGCGCGGGCATGGCTTTAACTCCGTTAAAAAATCTCATATTCGCATGCGATTTGGATATCGTTAAAAATAAAACTATGGTTGAAGGATTTGATTCTCAGCAGCTTGCATTCGGTATTGAATATAATATACTTAATAAAAAACACTTTAATATTCCCCTGCGCGCAGGTCTTAACAAAAATATCGCCGACAACGGCTCGTGGACATATACGGGAGGATTCGGAATACTTACCGGATGTATTTTCCTGGATTTTGCCGGAGCCGTAAGTTCGCAAACGACTACTCTTGACGGACAAAGCATACCGTCAAACGCGGAAGTGTCTTTTGCGTTCGGCGGAAGATTTTAAAAAGAGTTTCTTATCTTAGTTTTCTGTCTAAATTGAATTTTGAAACGGAATTAATATTAGCGCTGCCGTAAAAAGCTTTTAAAACCGCGTCAAGATAATTTTTATCAGGTTCTATATATGACAAATCTATAGCGAATGAATTTATTTTGAATTTTAAAAAAATAGATTTTAAGCCGAAAGCGGTTACGGGATATCTGGGCAGTATTATATTTTGTTTTTCCGAGCTTATTATTTTAAATTCATCTCTTGCGGATTTTATATTTTGGTTTTTAACCGCGTCATAAAAAGTCATTTTTGAAACCGCAAGCTCGGGAAATCCCGATAAATATACGATTAATCCGCCGTTAAGCAATCGTGCAATTTCTGAAATATTGGACGTATCGTCTTCCCATGAAACCGTAAAGGCTCGTATATTAAATTTACCGAACAATTCGGCAGCATAAGTATTCAGCGTGTATAAAAACTGACCCGCGTAAAGCAAAACTTTTTTATTTTGAAAAAATTCAAAATGCGCTATATTGTTTATAAAAAAATTGACGAAACCTTTTTTTATAAGAAAATCTATTTTGTCACGGTATTTTTCAGTATCTTCTTGGTCAATAAACGGAGGCAGCTCAATATAATGAGAACCCGCCGGTTGAATATTGTTTATACCGTCAAAATTATCAGGCGTCAATTTTAAAATAACGGATTCTTTCGTGTTTCCAAGCAGTTTTAACCATTTAAAATTATTAATTCTTATAAACAAATTCGGCAGCGAAGCTTTTTGTTTAAATTTAGGTATATACAGTTCTGTTTTTTTTACCGGAGGCGGCTCTTTTTCATATACGCCGGTTATTTCTGCTTTATCATTATAATCGGCCGTTTTAAATATCTCAAAACCGTTTTCCGCGTAAATACCTTCGTGAAATATTTTCCAGCCTTCGGAAATCTTTTCAATTCTTTTTATTTCAAACGCAATGCTGCTGTCGCGTTTCCCGTCTGAAATTCTAATGACGTCGCCTGTTTTGAGAATATAATCGGTTTTAACGCAAAAACTGTCTTCTTTTGCGTCATAAATGTTGCCTATCGGCAAACCCGTATTTTTTGATTTTTCCGGTTCAAAAATATTTTCGTCTTTGCCTTTAAAATTAAAACTCGTTTTTTGCCTTGCATAATCAAAACGCAAAATATTTTCCGCTTCGCAAACCGCTTTATCCATATCATTTTTAGCGGCGTCTATAAGAAGTCTGTAAGCTTTGACCGTTTTATATACATAATCCGAATTTTTCATTCTGCCTTCAATTTTTAAAGAAGTTATGCCTATATCTTTTAACCGTTCGATATATCCTGACAATTGTAAATCTTTCGGAGACAAAAAATATCCCTGTTTTTTATTTACGGTCCACAGCCTTCTGCATGGCTGAGTGCAAAATCCTCTGTTCCCGCTGTATCCTCCTATAAAACTTGAAAACAGACATAAACCTGAAACGGAAAAACATAATGCTCCATGGCAAAAAACTTCAATTTCGGCTAAAGTGTTATTTTTAATGGCGTTAATTTGATCAAAGGAAAGTTCTCTGGCCAGCACTACTCTGGAAAAACCCATTTTTACCGCTTGTTTTACACCTGAAGAGTTATGAACCGCAAGCTGCGTGCTTGCATGCAGTTTTAATTCCGGAAAATATTTTTTTGCCATGCAGGCCAGCCCGGCATCCTGTGCGATAACCGCATCCGCGCCGGCAGATTTTATCTGCTCAAGACATTCAAACGCCCTGAGAAGGTCTTTTTGCTGAAGAAGCGTATTTAATGCAACGTATACTTTTACTTTTTTCTCTTTTGCATACAGGCAGATATTATATAATTCTTTATAAGAAAAATTTCTTGCTTTTGAGCGGGCGCTGAAATCTTTCATCCCGACGTAAACCGCGTCGGCTCCTGCATTTACCGCAGAAAAAAAAGATTCATAATTGCCGGCGGGCGCAAGTAATTCTATTGTCATACAGGCATTTTATCATTTTTTAACGAAAAAGTTGTTTTACTTATGGTATAATACTTATATGCCTAATTTTACTGATAATTTACTGAAGGCTGTCAACGAAAAGAAATTTTATTTTCTGATAGCGTGTTTTTCAGTGTTATTAAACTGGGCGGGACACAGTTTCGTTTATGAAAACAGCTACCGGTTTTTAACTTTTGACATGCTGGGAACATTTGTTGCCGCAGTCACCCTCGGAAGCGTATGGGCTGTCATTGTGGCGATAACGACTCCTATCGTTTTATCAAATATAACTTCTCCTCATTTTATTTATTTTGCCGTAATAAACATTACCGGAGCTCTTTTCTGGGGATGGCTTGCCGAATCCGGCAAACTTACTATTTTCAATACAAAAACAAATGTAGACAACGATATTAAAAAAACTTTTTTCATATCAGCGAGATTCATTCTTTTCGCCGGAATCGCCACGGGACTTGTCATTTCCGTTTTTTCTTCAATTATAAAGAACGTTGTTTTTCAGGACGCCATATTTAAACAGCCTTATTCCATTTATTTTACGGAATCTTTTAGAAATCTTTTTAATATAGAAAATACAGGCGGAATTCTGTCTTTAATAGGAAATTATACGGCTGAAACTTTCGTGGAAATCCCGAATATGATACTTACGGTTTTAATAGGCAGCATTATTTGCATAACGATTTTAAAATACAACACCGTTATGCTGACCGAACATTACCGGTATAACTTAACAAAAAAAAATATATCCTGGCTTAACATATTTTTGACAAGCATAACAAAGGCCGAATTTATATTATTTATATTATCCGGTTATATTTATATATCAACCGTAAAAACCGTTTCGCATACGGTTTTGCCGGAAATTTTGGAAAAGATTTCAATCCACTCTTTCCAGAATTTTTTATTTCTTGAGATGATTTCTATTCCTCTTATAATCATTATTTTGATTTTATTTTTAAAAATGATTCTGCCGCTGCGTAACATTAAAATAAATGACGATCTGTTGTATCTGCGCAGAAGCGTTTTGAATAAAAAAGATTTTGAGAGAGACACCACAAAATTTATACTTGTATCTTTTATTTTTTCCGTTTTTATCGTGGCCGTATACCTGTCAATCATCATACATCTTACCGGCATTACTCCATTTAAATATTATGAAATGATATCCGGATCAAGCGTGGATACAAGCAATTTTTTGTGGCTTATAATACTGCTTGTTATTTTTATATTGATTGACAAATACAATAATAACCTAACCTATAACGCGGCGATGGAAAGCGAGCTTATAAAAAAACAAACCGTATCCGAAATCAAGGATTCTTTTGAATCGCAGATTCAAAGGCTGCAGTCTCTGGAATTAAACTGGGCTGAAGACACCGTTGAGCTTCTAAGAAGTTCCCGGCACGATCTTGTAAACCAGCTGGAAAAAACAAATACGGGATTTAATGATATACTGTCGGAAGTATATGAAAAAATAGTTAAGCCTTACAGTGATGAAATTTTAGAAAACCAGAAAACGACAAGAGAACACGTTGAAGACTTAAGCAACGGCAAACTTCATAAAACCGATTTGAATTACATTAACGAAATTATCGTAAAACAAATAGAATTTTATAATTATAAATTAAAACCGCATATTGAAATTTCAATAAACGCGTTAAAATTAAACGATAAAGACCGTTTATACTGTTATATAAACAGACTCATTTTCATAGCCGTAAGAAATATAATAGACAACTCGGTGTTTGCTTTGCAGAAACTGCTGATGAACGATAATTTTTCCGCAAAAATAAAAGTATCAGTTTATTTAAGCGAAAATAAAAAGAATTTAATGATTTCAATCATTGACAACGCCGGCGGATTAGATGATCTTACACTGTCAAAAATATACAAACAGCAGCTGCAAAGTTCAAAAGGCGACAGATTGGGAGAAGGAACGCTGCACAGCGCGTATTTTGCGGGCATTTTAAACGGAACCGTTTCGGCAAAAAATTCCGGCATTAACGACGAAAAAGGACTTGAAACGATTATTGTTCTGCCGGTTTACGAGGAGGATAAATGAGTTCTGACGAAAAGAAAAAAATAATAGCTTTAACCGACGATGATTTAAATATAAGATCATCTCTTGAAAGGACTATTTTAAGACATTTTCAAAATATTGAAGTTATGCAGTTTGGAACGACTACGGAACTTAAAAAATTTATTTTAAACAATCCCGATACGATTGATTTGCTGATTCTTGATATTCATTTCGGAATAGGAGAGACCGGACTTGATATTTTGCCTTATATAAAACAGACCGCTCCGACAATACAAATTATACTTTTAACCGCCATGGAACGCGTTTACGGACAATCCGTGACAAATCTTGCGGGAGACATGATTTTTGATTTTATATCAAAACCCGTAACCGAAACGGAACTTGTAATCAAAATAAAAAAAGCGTTGCTTTCTATTGATTCTATAGGCGATAAAATAAAAAATCTGCAGTCGCAGAATACTATTTTATCTTCAATATTAGACCATGATAAGCAAGCATCCTTGGGGGCCGGAAGAATGTTTGAAAAGGAAATTTCGGACAGACTTGCAAAAATGACGACGGTATTTATGAAAGAACCTTACTCTCCGAAACAAAATATTATAGTTAACGGGCAGGAAATAGATATTATAGCTTTTACCGCCGCGCCGCTGCCTTTTACCGTATTATTGTTTGAAACAAAATATTTTCCTAACGCAAAACTTTCAGGAAGCATAAACGAGTCCCTTAAAATTACGGCAAATAATACGGAAATGGTTTCGGAAAAAAGAAGAAATATTTTTGAACAATCGGACAACCAGTTTAAACAGGTCAGCAAAAAAATTGAGAAGATACTTAAAGACAATAATTTTACGGATAAAAACGATAAATTCAGACCTTTTATAGAAACTTTTGTAGTTTTTACTGATTCAACGGATTTTTCGGAATTGGACACTTCAAACGCCAATAAATATATAAAACTGATAAAGGCAAAAGATTTAACAGCTGATTTTATTATAAAAAGCGTATTTGCTCTGCCTAAAAGAGAAGTTGCGCCGAATATTAAACAGTTAATTTTGGATAATCTGACAAAATAATTTAAATAAAAATTTTAAATTTACCACAAAAACTGCAGCGGATCTACGTTCACGCCGTTTCTTTTTACGGTAAAATGAAGATGAGGTCCGGTTGATCTTCCGGTAGAACCGCTTCTTGCTATAAGCTGCCCTTGTTTTACTCTCTGGCCTACTCTTACCAAAATTTTTGAAAGATGACCGTAATGCGTTATATAACCGTTTTGGTGGTCTATAAAAACGGCAACGCCGTAATGTCCGACGTCGTAACTCGCTACGGTAACGACTCCGCTTGCCGCAGCTCCTACCCATGACCCTTCTTTAACGGCTATATCTATGCCGCCGTGTCTGCTTGCTTTGCCTGTAACCGGATGTCTTCTTTTTCCGAAAGCGCTGGTAATTCTTCCCGCAAGAGGCGAAACAAAAAGTTCTCTGAGAGCATATTTTTGCTGCATCTTTTCATTTAATAAATTAACCAAAGGTCTTTTGCCCGGCACAAAAATAAAAAATTCTTCGTTCAAATCTCCGTTTAAAGCAAGATTTGTATTTTTTAAAACTGATTCTTCAACGCCGTATTTTTCCGATATGGTTTTTATTGTATCTTCAGGCTGTACAGGATGAAGAGTTCCGCCGACATTAGGTATAAGAAGTTTTTGCCCTTCGTTTACATTATAAGTTTTCATCTGAGGATTGCATCCAATGATTGTATGTACGGAATATCCGTATTTTTTCGCGATAGTCCAAAGATTTTCTCTTCTCTTAACTTTATAAACGTAAAATTTTACGCCTTTGGTTTTTAAATATAAATACTTCAGCCTTGATTCAAGATTATTGATTAGTTCGTCTTTTGTGTAAACCGGAAGCGTAACCGTAATGGCGGATTTTAAACTTGCCTCGGCGACGGCATGAACTTTTGCGTTAACGACAAAATAAACAACTGTTAAAACTATAAAAAATACTGTCCATCTTATAATTAGATTTCTAAACATACAAAGCCTCTGACAATTTTTTTATCTTTCAACAGCAATTTTTCCTTTAAATGTTTTTCCGCCGTTTGAAGTTACGTAATATATATATACGCCGGAAGCGATTTTATTGCCGCATCTGTTTTTTGCGTCCCAGACAAAAAAATAATTCTGAACAGTCTCAAAAACAAGTTCTCCGGCGATATTAAATATTTTTATTTTTGCGTTTGCGCCTATATTCTGAAATGTTATGCCGTCTGCGTCATAACTGCCACCGCTTCCCGGTTTATACGGAACCGGATAAACCAAAATATTATCGGGCGTTTCATCGGTTATTAAATTTGACGTTATCAGGCAAGTTCCGGCGTTGACGTTAACGCTTCCCATATAAGCGTCGCTACCGTCGTAAAATCTTACCGTTTTATTTACAGGCAAAGGATTGTACACCATATAATTTTTTTTGCCGAAAGAATCTTCCGTAACAAGATAAGACGGAAAATCAGCACTATATCCCGCAGCCTGCACACCGTATTGTTTAAAATAATTTATAAAATGATATGTAAAACTTCTTGTTCCGCCGTCGTCAACAACCGGATTTGCAACAAAGTTATTCCATGCCGCATCCGGGTCAAACAACGCGTGATATTTTTCCCAAACGTCGTTCCAGTAATAATCTCCCGGAGCTTCTGAAAGCATTTTTGCATAAAAATTATTTTGTGCATAATCTTTATCATACCCCAAATACAACATTGACGGAGTCAGAGGAAAAATTTGAATGCCTTTTATTTCTCTTGCTCCGTGGGTCGGGGTCCACCATACCCAATACCACGCTCTTCCTCCGAACAAAACTCCTACTGACCCGTGGTTGCCGTAAGTACTTAAAAGTGATGAAGGATATATTTCTTTTTCACTGTCTCCGGAATCAACGTCCAAATAGTAGTCTCTTATCGAATTATAATTATTCGTATACAGCCATATTCCGAGTTTTATATTATTTTCACTGTTTGAATAATTTGAATATGAAGTTTTATTTGTAGCCATACCCCATAAATATATGGCGGCCCATGCATTCATTGCTTCTGATGAAGATTCTTCATTAATTGAATCAGAATAAGATGAAATTTCCGAACCGCCCATTCCATCCGCCCAGCTGTGTCCTTCATAAACATCAAAATTTCTCATATACGGAAAATTCGTGTCTGTACGGGAAATATTTGCTATATCTTTTATAAGAAGTTCAACCATTCCGCCGTAACGGTTTGCAAAATCATCGTCATACATCGCAAGAATCGCGGATGCATAAATAAAATATCCGTAATGAAAATGATGATCACTGTATTTTTCAGTCCCGAATCCGGTTTTAATTCCTATCAGTCCGCCCCAGTTTGAATCATAAGCAAAAAACTTTTTTGTCTCGGCGCTTGAATAAGTAAACCAGTTTGCAAGTTCTGCTCTCAATCTTGATATCAACAAATTCTTTGCCGATGCGTCTCCGGCATTATCGGCAACTGTTATAAGATTAGCGATTTTCGCCAAATTTTTACCGTAATAATATGTATTGTCCGCCTGATACCCGGCCGGATCTATATTCGCATTTTTATCAGTTGCAAGAGCATTTGTTATCAGTGTTTTTACCGAAGAAGATATAGTATGGTTTAAAAACGGAACTATGCCGTAAAATCCGTATTTTGTGGAAAATTTATTTCCGCTGACTGCTTTCATTCTTCCTCTTATTGAAGAAAATTCTTTGGCGTTAAAATAATTCAGAGAAAGCTCGTTATTTTTATACTGATGAGGCATAACTGCAAAAAGAGTCTGGCTTTCAATAAGTCCTGCATCAGCTCTTTTTACGTCAAAAATAAATTGAAAATTCGTCGTTACTTTGTATCTGCTGTCTATATCATACGAAGCTTTTGTGTCTGTAACAAAATTGTACGCATATTTATACCATTCGTTTAAGTCTTCTTTTGAAGTCATAAGCCCGACGGACATATATCTTGCCGAAGAAGGAAACGTTATATTTATAAATTGTGTTGAATTAGCCGGAACGGACGAAGAATATGCATTCAGTTTTATCTGAGAACCTGGCGGAAGAAATATTCCGTAATATCTGGTACTTGATGATGAATTGCCGGTATAATAAGATTTAACTTCAAGTATTAATTTATCAGCATAAAAAGGATCTGTTGTTGTTACCTGAACTGAAGAAGACGTATAAACTTTAAAAGAATTATTTGCATCAATTGCATTCGGAAAAGAAATCATTGCGTTTGAACCGTTTTTGAAATTAAAATAAGAAAAAAGCATTCCCTGTCCGAAAGTTGCTTCATACTGACCGTTATCCATAGTACAAGCCCAATCGGAAAAAGATTTTAATTTTACGTCGCTTGTATTTATTGTTTTAGGATTGTTAGACGCATCAGTCGCGGTTATGCAAAGCTGAGACCTTGTGGGATCGGCCAAATCACTGCCGTAAGTAAAACAGCCTCCTCCGCTGTATGCGGTTAATATAGGATAACCTATTAAAAGGCTACCCGTATATCTTTGTTGTGCAACAGTCTGGTAAGATACAACATGAAGCTGCGGCTGAGTATACATTCCCAATGACGGCTTTGAAGAATCATTATAAATTAAAGAATTGTACCATTTGTTTGTCGGATAAGGTTTTGAAAAAGAAGGGGTTCTTGAAATAACCGGCGTTGCTACGCCTGTGCCGGACAAATCCTGTTTTATTGATGCATTTCCTCCAGGGTCGGGAACCGAAAAGCAAAAAGTATAAAGAAACAGCAGAAAACAGACTGTTACTATCTTTTTCATATTCTCTTTTGAAACAGTAATTTATATTCGCTTGGGCAACTTGCAAGCATTATGTTCATCTGATTTTGTTTCATATATCTGTCAAATTTCTTAAGCCCTATAAAATAATCAGCTAGAAAATATATTCCTGCACCTGCTATAACAATTCCGGCTACACCTTCTAAATCACTTTTATTTCTTTTTTCATAAATTTTTGTATAACAGCCGCTTAAATCTATTCTTACTTGCATAATTTTCAAAGTATCTTCACCTAGATATAACCCATGCTCTGAATCAACTGCATCGGGCGTTCTTGGTTTCCCTTCGGCAGGCATTTGTGCAGATGCAGCTATATATTTGAAAATATCCTGCCACGTCTCATATTCATTTTTCGCGATACTAACTATTTTTATTGTTCTATATCCGTTATCATCCGTAGCATATTCTCCTGATTCTACGACTACGGGAGTATTATCCGATTTAAAATACCTTACTTCTATTTTAACATTTGTTAAATCTACATTTCCTTTATTATAAACGGCATTATTGATAATAGTATTTGCCGGAGCCGTGGCAAGCCATGTTGTAGTCCCGGAACTAATAGTATATTCAAACTGTGCTTCTCCAGCTCCTAATTGATTCCACTCTCCGTGTATAACGGTCAGATAATCAACGGAAGGTTTTGAAACGTCATATTCAACTTTTGAAAAACCGTCATAAGTCAGAAAAGCTCCCGTTAAAGTTAAAACTATTCCGTAGATAAGCTGAATCGGAGATTTTTTATCTGCCTCTTCTTCAGTTCCGGCATACGGATCAAAAGCAAACGCAATATTTGCAGACAAACAAATAACCAAGAACAAACTTATTATTTTTTTCAAATTTTTTCCTCTTCAAATTTTTTCTTAATATTATCTAAAACTTTGAAAAGTTCAGTCATGTCAACCGGTTTTTGAAGATAACCTACAGCGCCCGCCCTGTTAGCTTGTTCTTCCGTAAAAATAGTTTCGCTTCCGGTCACATAATATATCGCGACGTCTTTTTTTAACTCTCTTAAATAATTATGTATGTGATCTCCGTCAATATCGGGCAAAACTATGTCTAAAAAAACAACATGGGGGTCTTCTTGTTTAAAAACAGATATGCATTCTTCTCCGGTAGCGGCTAAAAAAACTTCAAATCCTTTTCTTTTAATTATTTTTGCCATCGCGTCTCTAGCAAAAACTTCATCATCAACTAATAAAATTTTAACCATTTTTTATACCCGCCGCAATCCGTCATTATACACAACGATTATACAATATCATTTTATTTTTTTAAAGAGTTTTTTTATTATTTTAAAAAATTCTCAACACGGCGAATTTCAGATATTCGGTCTCGGGCATTGAAAGAAGTATGGGATGATCTTTGGCCTGTGTACCGAATTCCAAAAAAACGGCTTTTTTCTTTGCTTTTGAACAGGCTTCCTGTATCATTTTTTTAAAATCTCCGAACGGTAAGTGATGAGAACACGAACTTGTCGCAAATATCCCGCCGTTTTTAAGAAGTCTGACGGCCTGTTCGTTTATTTTAACGTAATGTTTATATCCGGCAAAATAATCTTTCTTGCTTTTTATAAGTCCAGGAGGATCTATATTTACGGCTTCAAAATTTTCTCCGGCAGCTTCCGAGGAAGACATATATTCCAACGCGTCGGCTTCTATAGCGTTAAAGTTTTTAAAATTATTCAGCTCATAATTTTTTAGCGCGGTTTCAAGAGCCGGTTTGGAAGAGTCAACAAATATGACTTCTTTTGCGCCTCCTTCCATTGCGTTTAATCCGAACGACCCCGTGTGGGTAAAACAATCTAAAACCTTTTTATCTCTGCAATATTTTTGAAATTTTTTTCTGTTATCCCTTTGGTCAAAAAAGAATCCCGTTTTCTGACCTTTCTGCAGATTAACGTAATATTTTATTCCGTTTTCGTTTATAATCAAATTTTCCGGAATTTGTCCGCTGTAAACTTCAGATTCTCCGCTGAGATTTTCAAGCTGTCTCAAATGGGAATCATTTCTAATCATTATCCCTTTCGGTTTTAAAACATTTGTAACCGCTTCCAATATGTCATGTTTATTTTTATCTGCTCCGGCGGAAATAAACTGCGCGGCGCAGTAATCTTCGTATTTATCCAAAATAAATCCGGATATATCGTCCGATTCTCCGTAAATAAGCCTGAAAGAATTTATATCGCCGTATAATTCGCGTCTTAATTTTAACGCGGATTTTATTCTGTTTTCCCAAAATTTTATATCAATAATATCATTTTTATCGGCCGACAATAATCTGAATGCAATTAACGAATGAGGGTTATAAAAACCTGTTCCGACAAAATTATTCATACTGTCATAACATTCAACAATATCTCCGACTTGTGCTTTGTCAGGTACAGTCTGAATTTCATTGGAAAAAACCCATTTATGCCCATGTCTGACTCTTTTGTCTTCGTTCTTTTTTAATATTATTTTCTTCATTTATTATCCTTTTTAATATTCAGCCAGTATGAAACGTCGCACTGCCCGTGTTCGTTATTACCTGCGGCTGTTACAGTGCCGTCTTTCTTTAAACCCACCGTATGCAAATCGCCGGCCGAAATCGCAATGATATCTTTCCAGTCAGAAACATCGCACTGCCCGTATTGATTATCCCCAACGGCAACAACAGTGCCGTCTTTCTTTAAACCCACCGTATGGAAAATATTGGCCGAAACGGCAACAACATCTTTCCAGTCTGAAACATCGCACTGCCCGTATTCATTGTCTCCGGCCGCGACTACCGTTCCGTCTTTTTTTAAACCGACCGTATGATAATATCCTGCGCTTATGTCGGAAAGGTCTTCCCAATCCGAAACATTGCACTGTCCTTTAAGATTATATCCGCACACGACAGCCTTGCCGTTGCTTTTTAATCCTACGGTGTGAACGCCTCCGGCCGAAACTTTTACGATATCTCTCCATCTGTAAACATTGCATTCGCCGTTGTCGTTATTGCCGACGGCTTCTACCGTACCGTCTTTGCAGAGTCCTACCGTATGAGATGCTCCGGCCGAAACTGCCGCTATATTTTTCCAGTCGGAAACATTGCATTGTCCGTATTCGTTATCTCCGGCTGAGACTACGGTCCCGTCTTTTTTTAATCCTATTGTATGAATGCTTCCCGCTGATATCGCAACTATTTCAGTCCAATACAAGACGCCGCACTGTCCGCTGTCGTTGTCTCCGACGGCGTTTACGGTACCGTCTTTATTAACGCCTACCGTATAAAAATCGCCGGCCGATATGCTGTTTGATGCCTGATTGTTGCATGTTTGCCCGAAGCATATTCCGTAAGAAAAAAGAAAGAATATTATAATAAACGTCCGATAAATATTTTTCATTTTTTTCTCTCTGTCAAACGTAATATTTATAAATAAAAACTAAAATCAGTAAACGGGAAACTGTCTGCATAAAGCCGTAACTTCTTTTTTTACATTTGTTATTACGGTTTCATTATTGATATTTTTTAAAACTTCTATGATATATCCCGCTATTTTTTCCATCTGCGGCTCTTTCATCTTTCTAGTCGTTACGGCAGGCGTTCCTATTCTTATTCCGGACGATATCATCGGTTTTTCCGGATCATAAGGAATTGTATTTTTATTAACCGTAATTCCGGCTCTTTCAAGCGTAATCTGCGCGTCTTTTCCGTTTACGCCAAGCGGTCTTAAATCAACCAAAAACATATGGCAGTCCGTACCGCCGGAAACTATTCTCAGTCCGCCTTCGGCAAGAGCTTTTGCAAACGCTTTTGCGTTGCTTGCGACCTGTTTTTGATATACGGCAAATGAAGGTTCCAACGCTTCTTTAAAAGCAACCGCTTTTGCGGCTATGACATGCATTAAAGGACCGCCCTGAATGCCAGGAAAAACGGATGAATTTACGGCTTTTATATATTTTTCGGAACACATTATCATACCGCCTCTGGGGCCTCTTAATGTTTTATGCGTCGTTGTGGTTACGATATCGGCGTATTTTAGGGGAGAGGGATAAATGCCCGCGGCGATAAGTCCCGCATAATGCGCTACGTCAGCCATATGAAAAGCGCCTACCGAGTCCGCAATTTCTCTGATTTTTTTCCAATCCCATATTCTTGAATATGCGCTTGCGCCGGTAACAATAAGTTTAGGTTTATTCTGTTTGGCAAGTTTTTCAAGATTATCGTAATCTATCGTTTCTTTTTCTTTATCAACCGTATAGGCAATTACGTTAAAATATTTGCCTGAAAAATTATAAGGGCTTCCGTGCGATAAATGTCCGCCGTGCGAAAGGTCCATTCCCATAATAGTATCGCCCGGTTTTATCAAACTTAAAAACGCGGCCATATTCGCCTGAGCTCCCGAATGAGGCTGGACGTTTACGCATTCGCATCCGAAAAGCTGTTTTGCCCTTTCAATCGCTATCGTTTCTATTTTATCTACAAATTCGCAGCCTCCGTAATATCTTTTTCCGGGATATCCTTCGGCGTATTTATTAGTTAAAACCGAACCCTGCGCCTGCATAACGGCTTTTGAAGTATGATTTTCCGACGCAATAAGTTCTATCGTGTTTTCCTGTCTTGAATGTTCCTCTTCAATAACGTTAAAAATTTCACTGTCCTGTTTTTTTAAATCTTCCATTTTAGTCCCCTTTCGTATTTTTACTATATATATTTTAATAATTTATTACAATCCAAACATCCTTTGCGGATAACCACATACGGAAATTTTACCATATCTATTACGGTAGATTCAAAAGAAAATTTACATTTGCCGTCATCAACTATAATATTGACCTTTTCATTAAAATATTCCAGAGCAAGTTTTGCGTCCTTGGCGCTTTCTTTGCCGGATATGTTCGCCGAAGTGCTCATCAACGGACGGTTATGCTCTCTCATTATTTCAAGAAGAATTTTGCAGTTAGGAATTCTGACTCCGAGATTGTCTCTGCCTCCGGTTAATATTTTGCCTATTTCGGTTGTCGGAAGTATAAGCGTCAGCTGTCCGGGCCAAAAATCTTTTATTATGCCTTCAATTTTTTCAGGAAACACGACAAATTGTTTCAATATGTCTTTATCATGAGCCAACAGAATCAGCGGTTTTCTGTCGTTTCTGTTTTTTAATTTATAAATCGTTTCCTGCCCCTTACGGTTAAAAATACTTACCATTACGCCGTAAACCGTATCCGTAGGCAGTACCACTATTCCTTTTTGGCTCAGCGTCGCGGCGACTTCCGATACAAGTTTTTTTTTATTTTCTTTTTTTGTGCTTAAAACTTTCGTTTCCATTTATATTTCAACCTTCTTTTATCGTTAAAAAATTTTTCCGGCTATCAATTTAACAAGTTTATCGGCCGATTTTTTAATCTCAGGAGTTACGACGGTTCCGAATTCAAGATTTTTCGGCTGAATGCCGATTATTAAAATTTTACATTCAAAATGCTTAAGCAAATAATCTATGAATATATTTACCGGCATCATATGCGTTGAAAAAGAAGCGCCATCTATGTCGTTTGCGTTTATTATATCAATTTCGCCGGGTTTTTTGCCCGTATCGGCCGCATCTATAATAAGCATTCTTTCCGGTTTAAACTTTTTAATTTCGCCCGTAAAATTTTCAGGCGCGGTAGCGCCCTTTATGATGCGGATTTTATCTTCGTCATATTTATATTTTAATAATTCATCAGCAATATACATTCCGACGGCGTCATCGGTTCTCAGTTCCGAACCCACGGCCAGAATAAGCGTCTTATATTTTTTTGACAAAAAATTTTCAATTATTTCCGGCTGTTTCACTTTTATCTTCCTTTATTTCGTTTGTATCACGATATGACGATATTTCGGCGGTTATTGACCCTATCGGTATTTTTGTTTTCATTTTAACCGGCATTCTTCTTGCATCCGCCGTTATCCAAACTTTCAATTCGCCCTTTGCTTTAAAGATGCCGGCGTTTTCTCTCATCGCCGGCTCTAAAACAAAACAGTCAAAAATTCCCGCATCGGTTTTTAACGTCTCTCTGCCCGTCACTTTTGTTTTAAGAATCCACGTATCCTTTCCGGCGTGGGCGTCAAAAAAATATTCGTCCCCTACTTCCAAATTCACGGTCCTGAAATAATATAGCGAAGATAATACGTCCTGAACCCATCTTTTTGTATTGCCTACCGTAAATTCTCCCTGCTCATCTAAAACATATTTCTCGTTTATATGGTCAAAATCTATTTTTTGTTTTTTAATCCAGCCGCCTTCCCGAATATCGGCATAAAATTTCAGAGAACAAAAACTTTCGGAGTCAATCCATGACTGGTTTTCGTCTCTTACTTTATAAAAATTATCCAGAAGAGACAGAGTTTTTGCCGTTGAATATAAATGATAAGCTTTTCTGCCGTTTATATATTCAAATCCTCTGATTTCAAGCGTAGCCCGTCCGACTTTTACAAATTTCCAATAAACGTCAAATAATATTTTTTCTTCTTTCGGAAGAGTTTTTTCCAAATTTCTCCATTGAAAATTTACCGTATTATCTGTTTCTGCATTAAAATTAGAACATATTTTTTGATTTATATCCTCTGCATATAAATTTAAAGATATAAATATGAAAATTATAATTATTTTAGTTTTTGATATCATTCGGCATCTCTGTTTCGCCCTGTATTTTATCTTTAATTTCTTCTTTTTTTCCTTCCGCCGGTTTATCTGTTTTTCGAATGACATCAACTTCATCCGGCATTTTAAAATTGTAAGATGCAAGTTTGGCAACTATAGAACCGAAAGGAGTTTTTGTTTTCATCATTACCGGCATTTTGTTTTTGTCATTTGTAAGCCATACTCTAAGTTCGCCTTTTGCCCGAAAAATACCGGCATCTTCCCTTACTCCGGGCTCTAAAATTAAACATTCAAAAGTTCCGGATTTTATTTCTACTTTTTCTTTGCCTGTAACTTTTGTTTTTAAAGGCCACGTATGCTCTCCGGAATGAACATCAAACACATACTCATCGCCGACTTCTAAATCCAATGTTCTAAAATAATAAAATGCCGATATAATATCCTGAACAAAAGTGGGTATCTTTCCTTTTTTAATAGTCCCGTTATCGTTTAAAGTGAATTCTTTTCTTATATGGTCAAAATCTGCCTGTTCCTGTTTTTTCCATCCTCCTTCGGAAACATCAAAGTGATATCTTAAAGAACATAAACTTTCTTTATCCATCCATGATTCGTTTACGTCTCTTACCTTAAAAAAATTATCAAAAAACGGAGAAGATTTTGCCTGAGAATATAAATGAAACACAGTTCTACCGTCAATTTCTTCAAAACCTTTGATTTCAAGAGTAGCCTGTCCGACTTTTATAATTTTCCAGTAAATATCAAAAACTAAATTTTCTTCTGCAGGAAGCTCGCTCTTTAACGTTCTCCATTTAAAGTTCTGTGTTGAAACGGCAACATCGTTTATAATTTTAATCTCTTCAACGATATCTTTGCAATAAACCGAAATTGAAAAAAACAGCAACGCTGATATTAAACTAATTTTTTTTATAATCATTGATAATTACCTTAACAGCCTCATATAAATTTTTTGACACGGCAAGCGGTTTCTGTTTCTCATTTTTGATATTTTGAACTTGTTTTTTACCGTGTCCTGTCAAAACAAGTATTCCTTTCCCGCCGAAATTATATCCCATTTTGTAATCTCTTATACTGTCTCCGACGACATATGAACGCTTTAAATCAATATTCAAATCTTTTGCAGCCTGTACACCCATACCTATTTTCGGTTTTCTGCATTCACAGACATCGTCGGTGCCGTGCGGGCAGTAGTATATGCCGTCTATTTTAACTCCGACGACTTTAAGCATTTTTAAAAGAGTTCTATGTATAATCTGTAATTTTTTTTCCGTAAAATATCCGCGCGCTATTCCGGATTGGTTTGTTATGATAACCGTTTTAAATCCCGCCTTTTGCAGCTTCAAAATAGATTTTACAGCGTAAGAATATAATTTTAAATCCTTTTCGTCGTTTAAATATCCTTTTTCATGATTGACCGTCCCGTCTCTGTCTAAAAACACCGCAGGGGCTTTTTTCATCGCAAAATCTCCGCTATTTTTTCTTCAAACTTTTCTTTTCCAAAATTAAAAATTATTTCTCCGGACAAAGTAAATATTTTTTTCTTTATTCCGTCGTTTATAATTTCTTTTATTTTTATTCCGTCTTTTTCGGTGGTAAGAATAATGTCGGAATCCGACATTTGTTTATATATTTTTTCAATATCGTTTGCAGAATATCCGTAATGATCCCGGAAAACAAATTCTTTTTTTATTTTTAATCCCAGTTTTATTATGCTGTTTTTAAAATTATCCGGAGAACCTATCGCACAGACCGTAAAAATATTTTTATTAAAAACCTCAGGTCTGACAAAAGAATTGTCATACATGTTTTTTAATTTGAAATTACCATAGCAAGCCTTCAGACTTTTTTTGCCCGTAATATCGTATATCCTTCCGTCAAGCAGTTCAAGCCGCTCTTTCGTCACCAAATCCGAATTTGTAATTATTACTATTCCGGCTCTTTTTAAAGCATCCAAACTTTCTCTTAAAATGCCTGCCGGTATTATCATTTCATTGCCGAAAGGATTTGCTGCGTTTACGCAGACAATATCTAAATCTCTTTTTAATTTCCAGTGTTGAAATCCGTCATCTAAAACAAAAACATCCGGATTAAATTTTTTTGCAACTTCCGCAGATTTTACTCTGTTCGCTCCCACAATAACGGGACACGAAATTTTTTGTGCAACCATATACGGTTCATCGCCTGCCATTTCAAGACTGCTTAATATTTTATTTGTATCTCTTACAATAACAGAATTTTTTGTTACAATTTTTCTTCCATATCCCCTTGACAGAACAACAGGCGTTTTTTTTAATGATAGAATATATTTTACAACTTCTACAACAACAGGGGTTTTAGCACTTCCTCCCCAGGTTATATTGCCCACGCTTATAACAGGTTTATCCAATTTAACCGATTTTGTAATTTTTCTGTTCAATTCGGATATAATGTTATAAATAAAAGACAACGGATATAAAAATTTTTTCATTGTAAAATTTCTCTGTAAATTTCGGATAGATTCTCAACCATTTTTTTATCTGGAAATTGATTCTCAACAAATTTTTTGCCTTCAATCCCCATATTCAAAGCTAAATTTTTGTCCTCCAAGAGTTTTTTTATTGCATCTGTAAGAGCTTTGACATCTCTTGGTTTAATAATTAAAGCTGTTTTATTTGCTATGACTGTTTCAGGAATTCCGCCTATATTTGTTGTTATAACCGGTTTTGCCAAAGCCTGCGCTTCCACATTCACGTTGCCGAATCCTTCCGTATCGCATGACAATAAACAAAAAATATCCATTACGTTTATGTATTTAGCCACATTTTTTTTATAACCGGCGAAAATTACAATATCTCCGGCTCCGCTTATTTCGGCATATTTTTCCTGTTCTTTTCTGCCGGGTCCGTCTCCTATCAAAAGACACGCCAAATTAGGATATTGGGTTCTTATTTCTGCAACCGCGTCAATCAGGTATGTCTGTCCTTTTCCCTCAAGCGACACCATTGCCCCGACCGTTCCTATAACCATTTTATTTTCCAAACCGCATTCTTTTATAACATCGGAAGCATCCGTATCTTTTGTGAAAGACTCAAAATCAAAACCGTTATAAAGAGTTTTAACGTTTTTTTCAGGCGCTCCGTCTATATTAATTATATTTTTTCTTATCGCTTCAGAAACCGTAAGAACTTTATCCGCGAATCTGTAATGGTATCTGGAATACCACTTATGTCTGGTATCCTGCGTTCTGTGAAGAACGACTTTTACGGAAGGAAAAAATATTTTCATAAAAAGGGCCGTCCAAAATAATTTTCCCTGTTTAACGTGAATTATTGATATTTTTTCTTTCCGGATAATTTTTATAAGACTAAATATTCCCGAAGGAGTAAAAGTACCGCGGCACTCAAAATCAAACGTTTCAATATCTTTTTCTTTTGAATATTTATTCAGACTGCTGTCTTTGGGAGCGGCCATAACGGCTTTAAAATCCGGACTGTATTTGTTTAAAGCGACGGCCGCCGCGGCCGTCATCTTTTCGGCTCCGCCGAAAGAAAATGACGAAAAGATAAATAAAACTTTTTTTCTGTTCATAAATTATAAAACTCTTTTAATAAGAGAAACATATTCTTTTGAAGTGGCTTTAAAAAATGTCTCGGCATATTCAATATTTTTACCTTTAACAACAGCCCAAAACTGTGCAATTGACGAACACATTTTAACGTAATCCCTTGTAGCTGTTTGGGACTTGTAACATTCTACAGCCTTTTTTTTGTCTTCCCATACTCCCGATATATCAGATATGACGTTCGGCATTAAAGTTCCCCATACCGGATATGCGTATATAAGACAGTCTGTCGGATTTTTTTTATACGCAACGGCAAACGCTCTTGATATTGCTATATGGTCTGCGTGATTATCAAGCATAAACGGAAGAAAAATAATATCAGGCAAATATTTTTCAAATACCTTATTAAATCTTGACGCCAAAGCCGACTCCATTGAATGCAAAGTTCCAACTTCAAACTGAAGAAAATGATTTACGCTTGATCCGAGAATTTTTGCCGCTTCGGCTGTTTCGGACGCTCTGTCATTATCCGATGTGCAGAAAACTATTTCAAGATGCCCGCCGTTTTTTACGTGTTTTATTATCGTGCCGCCGCATCCTATTGATTCGTCGTCCTGATGAGGCGCGATTACCAAAACATTATTACCCGGCAATAACTCTTCAACGGGAGTTGAATATTTTAAAAAAGGCTGTATATATTCATACATTCTGAATATACTTCTGTAATTTGAATATTTCATTAATTTTACCTCTTATTATTAATGTATGCGGATTATAAATTTTTTATCTGTTCAATTATATCATTTGAAACAATATCTTTTGTAGTATTTTTTTTAATTATAATATGTTTTTCCAAAGGCTGCGGGCCTATCTGTCCGGGATCTGTAGCGCCGTATAATGCTATGCATCTTATTCCCAAACTTGCCGACAAATGCATAAGCCCCGAATCTATACCTATAAAAAATCCGGCTTTTTCTATAAAGCCCGCCATATCTTCCAAACCGTTTTCGGGGCAGTATATTTTAGGTTCTTTTTTACATTTTACAGTTATTGATTTAATGTATTCCTTTTCCCATTTTGCCCCTATTATTACAACATTTTTATCCATTTCATGCAATTTATCAATCGTTTCAACCCAAACTTCATTTTTAAGACATTTATCCTTGCGTCTTGCGCTTGCTCCGACCGATATGATTATAAAATCTTTTTCTCTCAAATTATTATCGGCAAGCCATTTATCCGCGTTTTTACCGCTTTGAACTCCCGCTTTTATAATGCCCGTATAATCTGTTTTTACGTTGTCAATTCCGGCAGTTTTGGCAAGATTTATATTGTTTTTCAGAGAAGGAACGCCGGTTTTACCGGCTTTAAGCGTTAATAAAAAATTTAAGCTTGACGTTTGAAATCCGGCCCTGTTTTTTATCCCGCAACAAAACGCCGTTATCAAACTTTCGGGAGATTCCGAAAAAAGAAACGCCGTATTGATATTTTCTTTTCTTATATCTTTTATCAATTTTATTCTTTTAAAAAAATTCTTTTCTTTTATAAAAATTTTATCGGTAAGTTTTGCAGATTTCAAAAGACCGGCTAAATTCGGCCTGACAACGGAATAAATTTTTATATCGGGATATTGTTCTCTTACTGCTTTCAATACGGGCAGAGAAAACAACAAATCGCCCAATTGATTCATATGAAATAAAATTATTTTATCCATTTTTTTATGTTTTCAAATACCGTTTTGGGTTTTATTTCTTCAAGACATCTTTCAATAGTATATTTGCATCTGCCCCTGCACGGACTGCATTTTAATCCGGAATTTAAAACTATTGAATTTCCGCCGTACGGAGCCGTCTCGTTAATGTCCGATCCTCCGAATATAAAAAGACTTTTTATTCCAATCGCGTTTGCAAGGTGCATCGGGCCGGTGTCTCCGCCGACAACACAAGCGCATCTTTTTAAAATATCGGCTAATCCGCTTATGTCAGTCCTTCCGCATAAATCAACGGTATATTTAGACCTTAGTTTACCGTAATCGTTTTTTGAACCTAAAACAATAATTTTAACGTCGTCATATTTTTTTATCATCCCGGCAAGTTTTAAATAATTCTGTACGTTCCAATTTTTTGTTTTACCTCTTGAAAACGGCACAAAAGCTATAACTTTTTCATCATTTTTTATTTTGTATTTTTCAAAAACATCGGTATTATCTTCCGTTTTAATTTTAAATTCAACACGGTACTGCTGTCCGGTAAGATACGTTAAAGACTTTAAATTTCTGATAACGGCATTTTGTTTTGGATCTCTTTTATAAGGCTGTTTGATAAGAAGCCAGCTGAATTCTTTCATTCCGCTTACCCCGATTTTCTGTTTTGCCTTCAACAGTCTTGTAAACAATGCGGTTCTCAAAAGCCCCTGTAAATCTATGGCAATATCGTAATTTTCTTTATTGCATTCTTTCAAAATATCAAAAAAAGCTTTTATTCCGCCGTCTTTATCCCAAACTTTTACATTATTTACGTTGGGAAATAATTTTACAACCTGTTCCCATTGTTTAAAAACAAGCCAGTCTATTTTACTTACGGGCCATACCGTTTTAACAGCCTGTAATATTGGATTTGCCTGTATAATATCTCCGAAAGAACTGGGTTTGACAATTAAAATTTTCATAGTTTTTCCGATAAATTAAAGTAAATGCCGTTTCGTATTTTATCAAATATAACAAATATTGACAATTTAATATATTTTATATAGAATACTGCAAAGTTGGATATTGAAGCAGCCGTCCCGGCTCACCTTCACCCTCTGGGAAAAAGGTTAAATATATATTGTATAGCGTTTGTTATATCGTATGGGACGGGTTTTTATCCGTTCTATTTTTTATTTTTATGTAGCTAAAACTACAGGGAGGATGTCATAGATACTAGGAGATATCGTACTAACCAGTACATAAGAGTTCCTGAAGTAAGACTTATTGACGAAAACGGAGTTGCGGCGGGAATTGTTCCTATTGCAGAAGCATTGTCGCGGGCGCAGGCTGCGGGAAAAGATTTGATTGAAATTTCACCGATGGCAAAACCCCCGGTATGCAAAATAACCGAATTTTCAAAATTCCGTTATGAGATTGCAAAAAAAGAAAAAGAATCCAGAAAAAAACAAAAAACCATACAATTAAAAGAAGTTCGTTTAAGAACAAGAATCGCCGAACATGATTTGGACGTAAAAATTAAAAGAATCAGAGAATTCTTAACCGACGGAGACAACGTACAGCTGACGGTTATGTTTTCCGGAAGAGAAATGCAGCATAAAGATTTAGGATTTGCCATTTTAGAGAAAGTAAAAGAACAGGTTTCAGATATCGCAGGCGCGGAAGGAAGGATTTCTTCAATGGGAACAAGATCTTTTCTTACTTTAAATCCGAGAAAAAAAGAATCAAAAAATAAAAATAATAAAGAGGAGATAAAAAATGCCTAAAATGAAAACCCACAGCGGCGCAAAAAAAAGGTTTAAGGTTACCGGCACAGGTAAAATAAAGTATAAAAAACCCGGCCAGAGACATTTATTGACCGGAATGAAGTCAAAAAAAGGAAGAGCGCTCAGAAAATCAGATATAGTAAATGATACGGATATGAACAGAATGAAGAAATTTATGCCTTATTCCGTTTAATAAAAATTTTTAATTAGAGCAAACTCAAAGGGAGATATAAAATGAGAGCAAAAAGCGTTGTTTATACAAGACAAAGAAAGAAAAAAACATTCAGACTTGCCAAAGGCTATTATGCGACAAAGAAAAACCGTTGGAGAATGGTTATTCAGCAGGTTGAAAAGTCTCTTGTTTATGCATATAATGACAGAAAGGACCGCAAAGGAACTTTCAGAAGTATGTGGATAGTAAGACTTAATGCCGCCGTAAGAGAAGAAGGCATGTCTTATAACAGATTTATTTCAGGATTGAGAAAAGCTAATGTTATAATTGACAGAAAAATGCTTGCGGAAATAGCGATAAACGATAACGCCACGTTTAAACAGCTTGTTGAGATTGCAAAAGCTTCTTAATTAAAAAATGAATTCGTCACCTGTAAGGGCGATAATATTATTTTTCACAGCTGTCATATTAATAGGAACGCTGTTGTTATGTCTGCCTTTTTCAAGACAAAGCGGAGCCGTTTTTTCGGTGTTAACCTGTCTTTTTACCGCCACTTCAGCGGTATGCGTGACGGGGTTATCCGTTGTTGACATAGGGACTTACTATACAACTTTCGGTCAATGGGTTATATTGTTCCTGATACAGGTAGGCGGACTCGGATACATGTTGGTTTCAACGGGTATAGGTATTTTGCTCGGTAAAATAGCTTTAAAAGACAGAAAAATAATGCAGGAACTTTTTGATATAAGCTCCTTCAATGAATTATTTAAACTGTTAACAAAAATAATACTGATTTCACTTGGAATAGAATTAGCCGGAGCGGTTGTTTTAACATTTATTTTTTTAAAAACTTATCCTCTCGGCCAATCCGCATATTATGCGTTATTTCATTCCATTTCGGCATTCTGTAACGCCGGATTCAGCGTATTTTCAACAAATCTTGAAGGCTTTTCGCAAAATGCGCCGTTGTTGTATACGCTTGCCTTACTTATAATTTTAGGCGGACTCGGTTTTTTTGTGCTTGTTGACTTGATTGACAAATTCAGAGGCAAAAATATAAGGCTGACGTTCCATTCAAAAGTTGTTCTGTGGATGACGGCCGGACTTATAGTTTTAGGTTTTTGTTCTTTCTTTTTAAGCGAATTTATAGCATTGTCTCTAAACGATAATTCATGGTTTTACATGACGAATAATGCTTTTTTTCAAATAGTAAGCGCCAGAACCGCGGGATTTAACTCAATCCCTACCGGATTAATAACAAATTTCGGAGCATTTGTTATAATTATACTTATGTTTATAGGCGCAGGCCCCGGAAGTACGGCCGGAGGCGTTAAGATAACAACGCTTCCTTTGATCTTTGTATTTGTAAGAAGCCTTTTAAAAGGCGACTCTTCATATCCTTTTGCCGGAAGAAATATTGATATTGATTTAATCAAAAAATCTTTGGCTGTATTTATATTGATGGCTGCTTTTGTTTTGGCGTCTATGACTGCGTTGCTTTGGACTGAAAGAAATCTTGAGCCGCTTAAAGTCATATTTGAATCGGTATCCGCATGCTGCACTGTTGGTCTTTCGCTCGGAATTACGTCATCAGTATCGGATATAGGAAGAATAGTGCTGATATTGTCAATGTTTATAGGAAGAGTCGGAACGGTAACCGTTCTTATATATTTAATGAACAGCAAATCCATGCAGGGTAACATAAAATATCCTGATGCAAAAGTGCTTATAGCCTAAAAGGAGAATCTATGGCAAAAAAACAATTCGGAGTAATCGGTCTTGGAACTTTCGGATCAAGCATTGCCAAAGAACTGTTTAAAAAAAATGCTCAGGTTTTGGCGATAGATATTGATGAAACAATCGTCAATAAAATAAGCGATTCCGTAACGCAGGCGATCGTTGCCGACGCCACGGATGAAAAATCGCTTGAAAACGCAGGCGTCAAAGACTGCGATACCGTGATTATTTCAATAGGCGAAGATATTGAAACAAGCATTCTCGCGACGCTTATAGTTAAAGATTTCGGAGTAAAAAACGTTGTTGTAAAATGCGTAAGCCAATGGCATTCAAAAATAGCGGCAAAAATCGGAGCCGATAAAGTAGTATATCCCGAACTTGAAATGGCGGAAAAACTTGCCGACAGCATGGTGTCTCCGAATATTTTGGAACAGATTGAATTTTCAAAAGATTACAATCTTGTTGAAATACTGGCTCCTAAAGATTTTTGCGGAAAAACAATAAAAGAATCCGGAATAAGAAACAAACACGGATTAAACGTAATAGCCATAAAAAGACAGACTCCTTTTATAAACGATGAAGGAAAGACGGATATAGTTGAAGAGGTTAATGTCGCTCCCGGACCGGAAGACGATATTTTAGAACATGATATTTTAGTAGTTGTAGGAAAACAGAATGATATTGAAAAATTTAAGGATAATAATTAAAGGTTAAGAAATTATATGATGAACATTAAAGAAAAAAATAAAAAAACCCAGGAAGAACTTGTGCAGGAAACTGCGACATTTTATTTTTTAAACAGCAAGTTTGACGAAGCCATAGATGAGTTTAAAAAAGTTTTAAAACTTAATCCGGCAAACATAGAGGCTTATTGCAGTTTGGGTTTGATATACGAGAATAAAAAACAGCCTGAAGAAGCAAAAAAAATGTACGAAAAAACGCTTCTTCTTGACAAAAATAATAAAGTGGCAAAAGAACATTTAAATAAACTTATAGGAATTAAAGACGATGAGCAAGATTGAACCTATTTTAGACGAAGCTCTGTTAAAACTTCAAAACGCGGGGCTCAACGATATAGAAACGATAAGAATTGAATATCTCGGCAAGAAAGGCAAGATTACCGAGATGCTTAAAAACCTTTCCGAACTTTCAATAGAAGAAAAAAAACAGTTCGGAGCCGAAATAAATACCGCTAAAACAAAATTAAACGAAGCGGTTGAAAACAAAAAAAAGGAAATAACAGCCCGGCTTTTGGAAGAGAAAATGAAAAACGAAAAGATTGACATTTCACCGGCTTTCGCATTTCCTTTTTCAAAAGGACACAAGCATATAATAACAAAAACCATACGGGAAATGACGGATATTTTTGTTTCTTTGGGTTTTGACGTGGCAGAAGGAAAAGAAATTGAAACCGACTGGTATAATTTTGAAGCTTTAAATATACCTAAAGACCATCCTGCAAGAGATACTCAGGATACGTTTTATCTGGAAGGTTCGCAAAATCTTTTGAGAACTCATACTTCGCCCGCCCAGATACATATTATGGAACAGACAAAACCTCCAATAAGAGTAGTAGTCCCGGGAAGAGTTTATAGAAACGAAGCAACCGACGCAACACATTCGGCGACGTTTCATCAGATTGAAGGTTTGGTAGTAGGAGAAGATATAACGTTTGCTGAACTTAAAGGAACTCTTTCGTTATTTATACACAGATTATTCGGACAGGAAATTGATCTGAGATTCAGGCCTTCTCATTTCCAGTTTACGGAGCCGTCGGCCGAAGTAGACATAAAATGCGTTATCTGCGGCGGAAAAGGATGCAGAGTATGCAAACAAAGCGGATGGCTTGAAGTTCTCGGATGCGGAATGGTGCACCCTAACGTTTTTAAATCGGTCAATTATGACAGCGAAAAATATACCGGATACGCTTTCGGAATGGGAGTTGAACGGTTTGCTATGTTTAAAAACGGAATTGACGATATGAGAGTACTGTACGAAAATGACATAAGAGTTTTAAAACAGTTTTAAAAACGGCATAAGAACGGAAATGAAAAGGATTTTAATAAAATGAAGATTTCATATAATTGGTTGAAAGAACTTATAGATTTTGATTTGTCGCCGGAAGAATTGGCGACGACACTTACTTTTTTGGGAGTTGAAACATCAATCGCTTCAGGCGGAATGAAGTGGACCGGCGTTATAACGGCAAAGGTTACGGAAAAACAAAAGCATCCAAACGCCGATAAACTTTCATTGTGCAGAGTTAACGACGGCACAAAAGATTACGAAATAGTCTGCGGAGCCGCAAACGTTGAGGCCGGACAAATTGTTCCCCTTGCTCTTATCGGAGCGGTTTTACCGGGAAATTTTGAAATAAAACCCACAAAAATACGAGGCATATCTTCAGAAGGCATGATTTGTTCCGAACAGGAACTCGGATTAAAAGATTCATCCGACGGCATAATGGTTTTAAATCCGGATATCCCGTTAGGGAAAAAACTGGAAGACGTTCTGGATACCGATACTATTTTGGAAATAGAAATAACTTCAAACCGCGGCGACTGTCTCAGCCATTGGGGCATAGCAAGAGAAATAAGCGCAAAATTGGAAAAAGTGATAAATCTGCCTACGGTAAAAGAATCTAAGTTTACCGAAAAAAATATTGTTGACGTTCAAGCTGAAGAACTGTGTTCAAGATATATAGGATGCAATATAAAGGACGTTAAAGTCGCTCCGGCTCCGAAATGGATGAAGGACAGACTTGAAAACTGCGGAATCAAATCAATTAATAATATTGTTGACATAACAAATTACGTTATGCTTGAACTAGGACATCCGATGCATGCTTTTGACAGTTCAAAAGTAAGCGGCGAAAAAATAATCGTAAGAAAAGCCTTTGATAAAGAACAGATTTCAACATTGGACAATAAAACTTACGAATTAACCGATAATATGCTTGTTATCGCGGATAAAGAAAAAGCATTGGCGGTGGCAGGCGTTATAGGCGGATCTTTTTCAGCTATAAGCGATTCCACAAAAGACATATTTTTAGAAAGCGCAGTTTTTGAACCGGGCAATATAAGGAAAACATCTAAAATTTTAAATTTGTCAACCGATTCTTCTTACAGATTTGAAAGAGGAACTTCATGGAAAGTCGCTGAAAAAGCATCGTGGAGAGCGATAAATTTAATTACGGAACTTGCCGGCGGACGTCTTGAAACAAGAGAAGACGTAAATTCAAAAGATAACGAAAAACTTATTATTCAGTTAAGAGTTGAAAGAGTCAAAAAAATTCTCGGATATTCGGTTGACGAAAAGAAAATAGCCAACATTTTAAGATTTTTAGGCATTGAAATAAGTTCAAAAGTACAAAATGTTTTAATAGCCGAAATACCTTCATGGCGCAACGACATAAAACAGGAAATTGACCTTATAGAAGAAATAGCCAGAATTGACGGATACGACAATATTCCCCTTCTTGCGGAAAATAAAGTGGTGCTTGCAGATAAACAGCAGGATAAAAATACCGCCGAATTTATAAACGCAATAAGCGATACGCTTATAGGACTCGGATTTTGCGAAGCCGTAAATTACAGTTTCGCCGAAATAAAAGACCTGGACAAATTATATCTGAAACATTCTTATAAAATAGCAAACCCGATTTCAAAAGAAAATGAAGTTTTAAGACCGTCTCTGCTTGCCGGTCTTATGAAAAATTTGCATTTCAACGCCGGACAGGGAACAACGGATTTAAAACTTTTTGAAACAGGAAAAATATTTGACGAAACCGGCGAACACAAAGCCGTAGGCATTCTGATGTACGGCAGCGTATGGCAAAACTGGTGGAAATGGGAAGGAACAAAAACAGAAACAATTTTTGACTTTAATTTCGCTTCCGGCGTAATAAACGCTATACTTCCAAAAGGATTTACGGTTGATAATAATAAATCGCCCGAAAAATACTATCATCCCGGTAAAACAGCCTCAATTATGTACAGAGGAAAAGTCGCAGGGCAATTCGGCGTTTTAAGACCGGACATAACGGAAGACTTTACAAATGAAGTTATTTATGCTGAAATTAATGCCGATGCCGTAAATATTGATTCGCCGGCCAAACTGAATTTTTATAAACATATTTCAAAATTCCCGGTCGTAAAAAGAGATCTTTCAATAGTATGCGATAAAAAAGTTCCGTTTGAAAAAATTGAAAAGATTATAAAACAAATTATGAAATCAGGCGGAATATTAAAAGATTTCAACTTATTTTCGGTTTATGAAAATGAAAAACTTGGCAGCGGCAAAATAAGTTATTCGTTAAGATTATATTACAAACATGACGATAAAACTCTTAATGACGCCGAAGTTAGCGCCGATTTTAAAGCCCTGATTGATAAATTTGAAAAAGATTTGGCGATTACGCTCAGAAGTTAAAATTTTAAATAATAAATTTTAATTTTTTTCAAAATTAAAATTTAAAGAAAATGTAATATGTTTCAAAAAAAGGAGATGAGTAAAAAGTGAAGAAAGCATTGTTTGCATTTGTTTGTTTGTCATTATTCGTATTGGGATGTAAGCAGGAAGAAGTAGCTGCTCCGGTAGCTACTGAAGAAGTTTCAGCGGCAGCAACAACAGAAAACACAACACCTGAAGTAGCGGCATCAACTGAAACAGCGGTAACTCCTGAAGCAACACAGCCGGCAGCAGGAAACTAATAAACAAATTATCTAAAAAACCAACAGGGGTATCTTGGAAAAGATATCCCTGTGTTGTTTTTATATAAACTATACACTTGTATAATTTTGTTTTTTTTAGTAGAATAAAAGTCATCTTAAACCAGGATTAAGAATCATAAAACAACATAATTATGATATTATCCGTGTGTTTTCAAGCAAATTATTAAAACTAAACGGAATAAAAAAATGTATAAACAACTCCTTAAAAAAATTAATTCACATAAAGCATCCGTCGGTATTATCGGACTCGGATATGTTGGTCTTCCTTTGGCTGTTGAACTTGCAAAAAAAAATTTCAGCGTCACAGGCTTTGAAATAGACGTAAAAAAAACAAACAGCATAAAAAACGGACGTTCTTATATAGGAGATATTAAATCCGAAGAAATTGAAAAGCTTGTAAGAAATAAAAAACTTTTTGCGACAACTGATTTTATCGGGCTTGCGGATATGGACGTAATAATAATATGCGTTCCGACCCCTTTAAGAAAATCAAAAGACCCTGACGTTTCTTATATTATTTCAGCTGCAGAAAAAATAAAACAAACGTTAAGAAAAGGACAGCTTATTATTCTTGAATCAACAACATATCCCGGAACTACAAAAGAAATTGTTCTGCCAAAACTTGAAAGTGCCGGATTAAAAGCCGGCTTTGATTTTTTTCTGGCGTTCAGCCCGGAAAGGATTGACCCGTCAAATAAAAAATTTACCATAGCAAATACTGTAAAAGTTGTCGGCGGACTTTGCGAAAAATCATTACTTCTTGCTTCGGCTTTATACGGTTCATTTACAAAAGTTTACAAAGTATCATCGTCTGAGGCGGCTGAAATGGTTAAACTTCTTGAAAATACTTTCAGAGCGGTCAATATAGGTCTTGTAAACGAAGTGGCTTTGATGTGCCACAGCCTCAATCTTAATGTCTGGGAAATTATAGATGCGGCTTCAACAAAACCTTTCGGATTTATGAAGTTTACGCCCGGTCCCGGAATAGGAGGCCACTGCATACCTCTTGATCCTCATTATTTGTCATGGAAACTGAAAACATTAAATTTTTATTCCAGGTTTATAGAGCTGGCAGGCGACATAAATTCAAAAATGCCGAAGTTTGCTGTAATCAAACTTGCCGATGCTTTAAATAAAAATGAAAAATCAATAAAAAATTCAAAAATACTTGTGCTCGGCGTAGCATATAAAAAAGATGTCGCCGACTTGAGAGAATCTCCCGCTCTTGACGTTATATCGGGGTTAATTGAAAAAATGGCAAAAATATCTTACTTTGACCCTTATATAAAAAACTTTTCAATCGGCAAAAAAATGTTTAAATCCGAAAAAAACTTAAACAATATTTCAAAATACGATATTGTCGTCATACTTACGGATCATTCTTCTATAGATTATGCCGAAGTGGTAAAAAAAGCCAAACTTGTATTTGATACTAGAAATGCTACGAAATCTTTAAAATCCGACAAAATTGTAAGGCTTTAACAATTATTTTTATACAATAAACTAAATTCCCACATAAAATAAAAAATGCCCCGTGACGCGGCCGGAAACAATTATCCGGTTCAAAATGCGTCAGAGGACACTATTAGTATATACCTGATGACAAATATTGTCAATACTGCAATTCGTTGTTAAAAAAACGCCTCTGCAGGTAACCATGCGCCGATTCCCAAAGGGAATCATAAACATGCCAACACAGAGGCAGACATTAGTGTAGCCAAAACATAAAAAAATATCAAGCATTGTTATTTTATATTACGATAAACAAAAAAAACTGCCAACGCGCTGGCGCATACCAAATTTAACTTTTTAGTCTAAGTTTGCAGTTGTAAAGACTTTAATGTTTTAGCTGAATTGAAGTATTGCAAAAGTGAGGTGTACATAAGTAAAACGGTACATGAGCTTTTGCAATACAAAAATGTAAGCAATTTATAGAATTTGATTTTTTAAGGTTTTAGAGTTTGGAGCGAAGTGAAGTAATTTCAAGTTGCGGTGTACGTAAGTTAAGCGGAGCGGGCGGTACATAAGACTTGAAATTATAAGACTGTAGCCCAAAGTATAAAACCGTTAACTATACGGAAAAATATTTTGTAGCAAACTCCCTAAACGAACATTCGTATTTCTTGATGTTACTGAAATAAACTTCAAATCTTCTAAAAACATCTTTATCTTTCTGCAAAAATTCA
>Ga0302240_1000191_pt1 | contig 69419 bp, 58 predicted proteins | sample AAG_UR_His_MG_FD_193538 | JGI IMG/M metagenome (GOLD analysis project Ga0302240, IMG submission 193538) | Enriched activated sludge microbial communities from anaerobic digester in WTTP, New Holstein, Wisconsin, United States - AAG_UR_His | ecosystem: Engineered > Bioreactor > Anaerobic >... | reverse complement strand
TGTCCGGCTTGCTTCTTTATTTTACAAACGCTATCGTTCCGCTTATCAACTTCCCTTTCTCTTTCACTTTTATCTGGTATATATATGTTCCGCTCTCTGCATAACTTCCGCTGTCTCTTCTTCCGTCCCACTTAAATCCTTCCGCATCTCCGCTCTTTATCTCTCTTATTCTCTTCCCGTTTACGTTATATATCTTTACGCTGTCTCCGTCGCTTAAATTATTAAACTTGAATACGTCTCTTCCCTGTACAACTACTCTCTTGGCTGGCCTGTAGTCATTATCGCTCAAACTTCCGCTTACGTATATCGCATAATAGCCCGTCTTGGTTATATCCGCGCTTACTGTCTTATTTGTCAAATCCGTTGTTACGTTGCTTACTTTCTCCCACGTTATCTGGTCATCGCTCCTCATCAACTCAAACCTCGTAGCGCTTGTCTCTGTCCCGTAATAAAATGTCGCTCTCGCAGGCGCTCCAAGCGTTATCCCTAACGGCGTCACTGAATACAATGCCACCATCTGGCTTGTGCCGACTCCTCCGCTATATGACGGCGCCATGCTCGGCAGCGTCAATTCCGTTATCGTTATCGTTTGGTCTGTCGCAAATGTCCCTGACGAAAATACTATCTCCGTATCTCCGTACTGCTGGTTCCCGGATTCGAACTTTACTGTCCCTCCTCCGCTTGCAGTTACTACATTAGATGAACTGTTTACTATATTTACGCTCTGGTATGTACTGCTCGACGGCCAGTAGAGATAACTTGTTGAACCGCTGCTGTCCTGAAGCGTTATTTTCAACTGATAAGAAACGCTTGTATCGGAAGAGTTCAATTTAGGAGTAGCTATATAAAATTCTGTTCTGTGATTTATTGCGCCTTTCGATACGGTAGATATGTTAAGACTCTGCCCGTTAACATAATATCTTAAATCAGCCACGGCAGAAAGATTGTTGCTGCCGAAATCAACATATGCTTTAGCTTTTAAAATTCCGTTTATCGAAGAAACCGTTGTTATTGCACTGTGCGTTATTGAAGCGGGAGTAACACTTGAGAAAACAATTTCCGCTGAAAAAACTTTATAATCGGCAGCATATGAAAACACAGCTGCAAAGATTACTATAACTAATGATGATAATAAACATATTATTTTGTTATTCATTAAATAATTCCAACTTTACATTAGCCCTGTAAGTTAAACCGCCTAAAGCATTCGTAAAATCAGCCCCTAAATATACTTTAGGATATATCCCTTCTTTACTCATATCCATCATGCCCCAATAATTTTCATCCTTAGCGGCATGAAAGCCTTTATAACTCCAAGCTACATCGTAATCTCCGCTTTCATGTTCGGCAAAATCTACCATGTAAAACCACGGATAATAACTTGGATCGGTTGCAGATTTTCCTTTGTCATACAACGCGTAATTAGGCGCTCCGCTTTGAGCTATCTGCAAAGTATCGCCGTCTGAATTAGGCAGTGTGTTTTTTGAAATTCTCCAACACATAGGAATAATTTTAGTTTCGTCTGTCACTGCAACTAAACCGTTCTTTGAAGCAGAACCGTTATTTGTATAAATTTTAATTTTCCATGTATCAGATTCAAATTTATCAAGAGAAAGTTCAATATACTGATTAGCCGCCGTCCAAGATGAGCCCAATACGGTTTCATCCCATGTTATTTTAGTCGTTGAGGAACTGTCGGAAATATTTTTTAACGCCGCATCAAAACTGCCTGACGATGATCTTTTTAAAACTATCGAATCCAAATCAAACGTAGCCGTCAGATTGCTCGTAATGAAGAGAAAAGTATTTTTTATATTTGTTAAATTCACAGAAGGTAAACCGGTTAGATTAATAGTACATTTCTGCCATGTATGGCTGCTGTTGTTAACGCCTAAAGAACTCAACGAAACTGTTCTGTCTGCAGAATCAGTAACGCCTACTTGTATATTGCTCACATCACCTGTTTTAGGTCTTATATAGAACTCCAGCGTTGAAAAAGCGCTGATATCTCTTCTCGTTTCGACATTTGAAGAACCGGTAACAAACGTATAACAAAATCCCGACCAACCGTTTGTTGTGCTCGAAATCGAACAACTGTAATATTTATTCCCTTCTTTTGCGGTAGAATCCGCAACGATATCAACTGCAGGCCTAGAATTACCGCCCCCGTTCCAAACGTTATACTTAATATTATCATATACCGTCCCTGCTTCCTGGGTGGCTCCGTTGAAATTTTCGTTGAACAGGCTGTATACATATTTATCCGCTAAATTATCGGCAAAAGAATTATCCGCAACAACAGCAAGCATAAATAAGTATACGACAGCTGATAATATTATCTTTGTTTTTTTATTCATTTAAAATTAAGTAAAGTTTTTATTTAGTTTTTTAAAAAGACGCTAATGATTCTTCTTTTATTTTACTCTGTAACTATTTCAAATTTAATGTTATTTGTACCGTAACTCGTACCGGCTATAATATTTTGAAATCCTGCGCCGAAATACATATAACCTGTAGTTTGCTTTGCAAGATGCTGTACATTTCCTGAACCGTCCACCGCATTGATATATCCCTGAGAATCTACAACCGTGCAATAACCGTCTTTTACAAAATTAGAATTATCCTGATCTATAAAATAACGTTTTCCGTATTCTGAAGTTACAGGATTTATATCAGGTGTCGCGACAGTAACAGTGGAAACCATAAAAGTCATAGGAGCGTAATTTCCGTCTCCGCCTCCTGAATTACCCTTTACAAGACCGCTGTAAATCTGGTTTGTTGTTTCATATCTAGGGGTTGTGGCTTGGTATTTTACCGCCGTGCTTGTGCTCTTGTTATTCTGATAAAGGTAAACTTTTCCTGAAGCTTTAGTTATTGTGGACGTAAGAACGGCATAAACGGTAGCTGCTTTCCATTCTACGGACGAAGAACCTATGCTTATATCGCCGGCATCCCATGTAATTGCCGTCGCAGAAGTATTGTCGGCTCTTTTTTTCAAAACGGCATCAAAAGAAACTTCTCCTCCTGATGTAAAGGATACTTCAGCCGTAAATTCAGTAGCTGCAAAAACAGAATTCGACATTAAAACTATGCACCCGAAAAGTAATAGCAGTGATAAAATCTTCTTCATACAGAAACTCCTTAAAACATTTTAGCTACTTCTAACTTTTTAAAGGCTATAAAAATAAAATGTGTAAGTCAATTTATTTTGTACTTTTTCACATATTTTTTACAAAATACAAAAAACAAAACACTATTTATTTACTGTCTGAGAAGTTTTCTTATCTTTAAACAATTCTGCAATACCGGCTATTGATGCAGTAACTCCCGACGTTTCCAACGGCAAAAATATTTTAGAAGCCTGCCCGTCGGCAACTTTAGCCATCATTTCCATATATTTCACGGCCAGCAAATCATTGGTAGGTTTTCCGTCATGAATTGCATTATAAACAGTATCAATTTCGTATTTTTGCGCATCGGCTACTCTTTTTATTGCTTCAGCCTGTCCTTCCGCTTCCAGAATAGACTGCTGTCTTTTAGCTTCAGCCTCCAGAATAACCGCTTGTCTTGCGCCTTCGGCTTTCAAAATAGCCGCTTGTCTGAAACCTTCTGCGTCTAAAATATTTGCTCTTTTTTCTCTTTCAGCCTTCATCTGTTTAGACATGGAATCGGTAATATCTTTAGGAGGATCTATTTTTTGTATTTCAACTCTTGTAATTTTGACGCCCCACTTATCGGTGGCTTCATCCATAACCGTTCTAAGCTGCGTATTTATTTTTTCTCTTGAAGTAAGAGTCGTATCAAGTTCCATATCACCTATAACGTTTCTTAAATTAGTCTGCGCAAGCTTCAATGCGGCCATCGCAAAATTGGCAACGTTATAAACGACTTTTACGGGATCCGTTATCTGAAAATAAATAATTGCATCTACGGTAACAGTAACATTGTCTTTTGTAATAACATTTTGGGGAGCAACGTCCATCACCTGTTCTCTCATATCGATTTTTCTTAAATTTTGGAATAAAGGAACTATAACATTAACGCCGGCGTCAGCCGTTCCGGAATACTTTCCCAAAGTTTCAACCAGTCCTTTTTCATACTGCTGGACTATTTTTACCGTATTTGCCACAAAAACTATAACAATAAGTATTGCCAAAATCCATAAAAACATTTTTCCTCCATGCGTCAGATATTTTTTTTCACGACAAGTTTTGTTCCGTCAATTGAAGCAATAATGACAGTTTCACCGGCATTAAACTCTTCTTCGCTTATCGCAAGCCATATTTCCCCTGCAACTTTAACTTTGCCTCTTTTATTCGTTTTTATATCTTCTAAGACAACTGCCGGAGCTCCTATCAAAGAATCTACATTTGTTTCTATTTTTTTCTTATCGATGTATTTTTTCATAACAGGTCTTATAAACAATACCGAGACCAGAGAAACGACGCAAAAAACTATTATAGAAACATAATCGGATGCGCCTACCAGAGAAACCATCATTGCAAACAATGAACCGAGCGAAAAGCACAAAAAGAAAAACACGCCAGTTGTAATAATTTCAATCCCTAAAAACGCTAAAAAAGCAAATAACCAAAAATACCAAAGCATTTTTTTCTCCTGATTAAGATATATATTTTATTCTGTTCAAAGGCCAATAAACAATAAGAGCGCGGCCTTTTAAATATTTATCCGGCAAAGGTCCCCAGTATCTTGAATCAAACGAATAATCCCTGTTGTCCCCAAAAACCATATAATGTCCTTTAGGAACTGTTACCGGACCGAAATTATCCCTTACAAACGCCGGAGGCAACGTCGTAAATTTACCTTCTTCCCAAGCTTTTTGATATTCTGCCTGAGACTCAAACAAATTGAAATTTACATAATTTTCCGGATCTGCAAACTGGACGTAAGGTTCGTCTATTTGTACGTCATTAACAAAAAGTTTCTTGTCTTTTATCTGCACTTTATCTCCGGCAAGAGCAATACATCTTTTTATATAGTCTTTTTTTATACCTTCAGATTTTTCGAACATGCTTAAAGCTTCCGGAGGACACTGAAAAATAACGATATCGCCTTTTTTTACATCCCTTATAGGCAATACTCTTTTACCGTCAGTGAAAGGAACTCTTAACCCGTAAATAAATTTTGTAGCAAAAAGATGATCGCCTTCAAGCAAAGTCATTCTCATACTGCCCGTAGGTATTTTAAAAGCCTGTATCACGAAATACATAAGTATTGACGCAATTATAAGAGCTGACCATCCTGTGTCGACCCATGAGTAAACATTTTCATAAACTTTTTGCGCTTTGGCATTTTTAACGAACTTCTTTTTCATAAGCTGCATTAAAATGGCAAACGCTAAAAAAATGCAACCTATAACAAACAATTTAATTTCCATTTTTTTCCCTTTCCTGCTCTAATCATCTATTTGCAATACGGCAACAAAAGCTTCCGGAGGAAGTTCTACTCTTCCGAATTGCCTCATTTTCTTTTTACCTTCTTTCTGTTTTTCAAGAAGTTTTCTTTTTCTTGTTATATCTCCGCCGTAACACTTTGCCAAAACGTCTTTTCTCATTGCTGATATAGTTTCTCTCGATATTATTTTATTGTTTACCCTTGCCTGAATTGGTATTTCAAACATATGCCTTGGAATAATCCCTTTAAGTTTTTCCGTCAAGAAATGAGCCGTAGTCTGCGCTTTGTCTTTATGCGTAATTACAGAAAAAGCATCAACGACTTCCGCATTAACCAAAATTTCAAGTTTGACCAAATCTCCGAGCCTAGGCGGAATGTGTTCATAATCAAAAGACGCATATCCTTTTGAAACGGATTTCAAAGCGTCATAAAAGCCTACTATTATTTCAGCCAAAGGTATTTCATATTTTAAAATGACGACTTTCATGTCAAGATACTTCATATCAAGCTGCTTCCCTCTTCTTTTTTGGCATAAATCCATAAGAGCGCCTAAATATTCGTCCGGACAAATGACTGTGGCCATAACATAAGGCTCCCAAATTTCCTGTATTTCCGCATTGTTAGGAAATTCTGCCGGGTTATCAATGACTATCATCTGGTTTTTAACTTTAATTTTATAAACAACGTTAGGAGCCGTAACAAGCAGATTCAGTCCGAATTCCCTTTCAAGCCTTTCTCTTACTATATCAAGGTGTAAATGACCTAAAAAACCGCATCTGTATCCGAAACCCAAGGCAACGGACGTTTCAGGAGTATAAACTAAAGAAGAATCCGAAAGCTGAAGTTTTTCAAGCGCCGTTTTTAAACTGTCATAATCTGAAGAACTGTACGGATACAGTCCGGCAAAAACAAAAGGATTTATTTCTTTATATCCGGCATGAGGATGTTTAGTCGGCCTTGACGTTTCCGTTATAGTGTCACCTATCTTAACGTCGCGTATAGTTTTTATGCCTGCGACAACGTAACCTACTTCTCCGGCTGAAATCGAATCCGACTCTATCATTTTCAATTTCATATATCCTACTTCCAAAACTTCATATTCTGCGTTTGAAGCCATAAAAGTCACTTTCATGCCTTTTTTTATTTTTCCGTCAAACACTCTGACAATAACAATTACTCCTCTGTAAGAATCATAAAAAGAATCAAAAATCAAAGCTGACAAAGGTTCATCGCTTGATCCTACCGGAGCAGGGATATTGTCAATTACGGAATCTATAATTTCCTGCATTCCTATTCCTTCTTTTGCGCTTGCAAGAATAGGTTCGGCGTCAACGCTTAAACCTTCTTTCATTTGTTCATAAGCCGAATCAACGTCTGCCGTAGGCAGATCTATTTTATTTATAACAGGAATTATTTTAAGATTCGCTTTTTTTGCAAGCATTGTATTTGCAAGAGTTTGAGCTTCAACTCCCTGGGAAGCGTCTATGATAAGCAGCGCGCCTTCACAGGCTTCCAAAGCTCTCGAAACTTCATATGTAAAATCAACATGGCCCGGAGTATCAACAAGGTTCAAGATATATTCTTTGCCGTCTTTATGTTTATAAAGCATTTTTATGGCTTTTGCCTTTATTGTAATGCCTCTTTCTCTTTCCAGTTCCATACCGTCAAGGATCTGATCTTTCATTTCTCTTTTTGGGATAGTTCCCGTAAATTCAAGAAGTCTGTCTGCCAGCGTGCTTTTGCCGTGGTCGATATGCGCTATTATGCAAAAATTTCTTATATTGTTCATTATCGTTTTACAACCCAACCTTATTAAATTTTATCTTATTAATTATACAAGAAGTGGTGCTTTTTATCAAATAAAAATTATATTTTTTTACGGTTAACATTTTGAGTTGAAATCAATGACATCATTCTGTTTTGAGAAGGCTCTCTTCTGTAAGAGTAAAAAACTTCCGATTCATGACACGTGCAGCGTCCGCTTATATAAATTCTTTTAACTCCCAAATTCTGCAGCTGCGCCGAAGCTTCTTTTGAAAGAGAAAGATTTTTGTCGTTTGCAGGCAGATTAAAAATTTCTTTTACTTCTTTGCCTACTTCGTAACAGCATTGCGAAATATGAGGTCCTATATATGAAAAAACGTCTCTCGGCGTTATTCCGAAATCATCTTTAAAACGCATAAGTGCATTATCAATTATTCCGCCTGCAAGGCCTCTCCAGCCGGCGTGTATCAAAGCAACGACAGAGTAATCCCTTGACGCCATAAAAACAGGCATACAGTCAGCCGTAAAAATACACAATATAACGTTTTTATCTTTTGTGATAAGGCCGTCGCATGATTCTATAAAGCTCCCGCAGTCATCAGCGGATACTTTTGAAACTACCGTTCCGTGAACCTGGTTTGCAAAAATTATTTTTTGATAATCAATCGAATTGTTTTTACAAAACAAATTTCTCTCGCCGGCATCTTTCATGTTGCCGCAGCGCTTTGTCGTCGTAAGATGGAAAGTGCAGAAATTTTTTTCAGAAACAAACATTTGCCGGTCAAATTCTTTTTTCATAAGCTGTTATTTTAATCTTTTTATTTTCCAATGCTCATATGCCGGTCTTGAAAAAGGATTATCCGAATCGTCATCTTCCTGTTTGTTTTCAGTTTCAACCGCGGCTTTAATCTCTTCCTGCTGTTTATCATCGTCAAACAAATCTTCTTTAACATTTTCTTTTTTATTGAAAGAAGCTATTATGGACACTTTAACTTTCGTATCCAAAGTATCTTCAACCATATTTCCGGGCTTCAAAAATTGAAAACGCTTAAATTCTTTTTTTATAAAATCGTCAAGCCAGCCTCTGTCGCCTATTGTAAACGGGTTATTTTTTGAACAGGAAATATTTATAAGGATATTGTGGGCTTCTCTGATATCAGGCCCTTCGACAAAAACATTATTTAAAGCTTTATTAAACGCTTCTTCAAGGCTTTCGCCGTCTCCTAGACCTATTATCGCCGTGTCTGAATTTTGAAGAACTCTTTTAACATCGGCAAAGTCTATATTTACGGTGCCTATTTTCGTAATAGTGTCGGTAATAGATTCTATTGCGCGCCTTAAAACGTCGTCTATTATTTTATATCCGTCTTCGTAAGGAGTTTTTTCGTCCACGATTGAAAATATTCTGTCATTCGGTATAACTATTAAAGCATCCGTATATTTTTTTATATTTTCTATTCCCATATTTGCATAATCTATTCTTATCTTCCCTTCCACGGTAAAAGGTTTCGTAACAACTCCGACGGTCAGTATTCCTTTTTCTTTGGCAAATTTAGCTATAACGGGCGCTGCGCCTGTTCCTGTTCCTCCGCCCATACCGGTAGTGATAAAAACCATATCCGCGCCTTTTATCATATCTCTTAACTTTTCTTCGCTTTCTGCGGCAGATTCTTCTCCTTTGGAAGGATCTCCGCCTACGCCGAGACCGTCTCTGCCTATCTGGATTTTATTGTCTGCACTGGACCTTCTCAAAGTAGGCAAATCCGTATTTACTACGTAAAATTCGACGTTCGAAACATTTGCGGCAATCATTCTGTTGACTGCATTTGTTCCGCCGCCGCCGACGCCTATAATTTTTATGACTGCCGGCTGGTCTATATTGTTATTTGGTAATATTATGTTTACTGCCATTTTTTCTCCTACTTAACTATGTTAAGCAATTTTTTAAAACCGGATAAAAGAGACGACGAACCTGAATCATCGTTATTATGCATTAAAATCTGGTTTTTATATTCGCTGTATAAAGTAGCTATTGCCGTCGTATATGCCTGCGAGGATATTATTTTATTATCCGCAGTGACATTTTCTTCATTAAAATTTGCAATCTTTGTTACGCAGTTAAGCGCTTTCTCAAAAGCCTCGGCCATACCTTGCAGCATTGCGCCGGATCCTGTAAGAATAATGCCTCCCGCAAGCAAATCGATATCTATATTTTTTTTCTTTAAGCTGTTAAATATATAATCTATCTGCAAATCAACCTGAGGCTTAATGATATCGACTAGTTGTCTCCTCGTGCATTTCTGCTGTCTTGTACCGACGGTATATTCAAATTCGCTGTCTTGTTCTATAAGTTCTTCCAAAACAGAACCGTACTGTTCCTTAATATTTTTTGCTTCTTTCTGGCTGACTCTTAATTTTTTAACGATATCCCTTGTGATAAGATCTGCGCCCATAGGCAATTCAAAAACATATTTTATTTTCCCGTCTACATATACGACTATGCCGGTCGTCATGCCGCCTAAATCAATCAGCACGCATCCGAGTTCTTTGTCTTCTTTGGAAACAAGTATCTCGCCTATCGAATTATAACCGTAATATAAAAGAGGCGTTTCATCGCTTATCGCTTTTCTTATGTTTGTCATATTGGTTTTGGTTGCCACTACGACGAGAGCGTCCATTTCAAGATATTCGCCTTCCATTCCTATAGGATTTTGAACGCATTGTTCGTCTAAAATATATTCTTTCGGTATTATCTGGATTATTTCCTGTTTATCGCCGATTCTTTTTACGTCTTCTATTTTTTCGACGAGTTCCTGCAAAGTATCTTCCCTCACTTCTGCATCATTTTCTGAAATTCTTACTCCGGCATTTTCACTGGATACTTCTATCAAAGAGCCTCTGATGGCTATCACTTTTTTTGTTATTTCACCTTCCTGGTCTTTTTCAAGTCTTGAAAGCAGCTGTCCGATTGTCTTGGAAGCTTCCTGAATGGCAATAACCGCCCCGTCTTTTACTCCGTCAGAAAAAAGAGTGTCAGCGCCCAAAACTTCTATTTTATTGTTGTCTTCGTCATATTTTGCGATAACTCCGTGAATGGAACTGCTTCCTATATCCAGACTTATAACCAATTCGTCTTTTACCATATATGCTCCTAATTTAAAACCGGCTGGACAACGGCAGGTTTTACGATAATTTTATCTTTGTTTTCATCCAATAAAGTTAAATCTATATAATCTACTGCATTATATCTTTTTAAAGAATCTTCCAAAACTATTTCAAGTTTTTTAACTTTTTCTTTTATATCTTTTTCTTTTGGGATTCCCCAAAAAATCGAAATTTTATTATCGATCATAAAAATAACGTCGTCGGCTTCTCCGTACTTTATCTCTGTTATCCTCGGCATTAAATCTTTTGTATACGGCTTGAATATTTTTATAAAATTTAAAAGAGAAGCTCTTTCTTCCGGCGTGGAATAGCTGAGAACAGGTAATTTCATATCAAACATATTTCCGCGCAAAGCAAAAGATTTATTGTCAAAATCAAGCCCTATAATTTCGTTATCCTGCAAAATAAAAACTTCCGGTTTTCTTTCTTTAATCGCAATCACTACTTTTTTCGACATCCAATTTCTTGACATTGAAATGTCTTTCAGCTCAGGCTTACACTTCTGCATCTCTTTTTCGGCTCTTGTCAAATCTATTTTAAATAAATTATCGCCTATTTTAAAAGGAACCAGTTCTCTTATTTCCGTCTTAGTGACATTATTGCAACCCTTGACGTCGATATCTTCTATCAAAAATTTATTTGAAGCATATATGTAAGAAACTGAAAATCTGTAAGAATATACCGCCGCCGCAGACAAAGCGACAAATAAAATAATTTTAAAAACAACCTTAAAATTAAAAAGAGAAGGACTGCTTTTCCTGTCAAGATTTGTATATCTGACATATTTGCGGCGTTTTGACGGTTTAGTTCTTTTCAATCTAAACATAGTCTACCTTACAGCCGACTTTAAAATTTCAGATACCAAATCCTCAAAACTCATGCCGGCAGCTCTGGCCGCATCAGGGAACAAAGAAGTTTCCGTCATTCCGGGAAGAGTATTCAGCTCAAGAACCCATATGCCGTTATTTTTATCTACTATCATATCAACTCTGCATGTGCTCTTGCACTGAAACGCCTTATAAACTTTAACTGCAACCGCCTGAATTTCAGAAATTACTTTTTGCGGCAGCCTCGGAGGAATGATATGCTTTGATTTACCGACTGTGTATTTTGATTTGAAATCGTAAAATTTACCTTCAGGAACTATTTCTATCACAGGTAAAGGATTGCCGTTTAAAACGCCGGCGGTGATTTCTGTTCCCTTAATATATTTCTCAACCAAAATTTTATCGTCATAAGAAAAAGCGTTCTTTACTGCCTTCGGGAACTCTTTGCCGTTTTTCACTATTGAAATGCCTATCGCTGATCCCTGTGAAGCCGGCTTTACGACAACCGGATATTTTACTTCGTCAACAGGTTTAAATTTCTCAATTATAAACCATTCCGGAGTAGGTATCTTAAAATATTCAAAAATTTGTTTGGAAACTATTTTATCCATACTCGCGGAACTCGAAAAAACTCCGCAGCCCGTGTAAGGAATGCCCATTATTTCAAGCATGCCCTGTATTGTTCCGTCTTCTCCCATCGGGCCGTGCAAAGTTATAAAAGCTATATCTATTTTTGCTTTTATAATCTTTTGCGCCACGTTTTTATCGGCATCTATCAAAACCGTTTTCAATCCCAGTTTCTTCAAAGAATTATAAACAGCTTTCCCTGATTTTAACGATATTTCTCTTTCGGAAGATGTTCCTCCGCACAATACGCCTACTCTTTGATTTTTTAAATTTTTCATTTTATTATCTTTATTTCCGTTTTAAGGTCTATATTAAATTTTTCTTTTACTTTATTTCTGACAAAAGTTATCATCGATTCCATATCTTTTGACGAACCTGAGCCGTTATTTATAAAAAAATTAGCGTGTACCCCTGAAATACTTATGCCGCCTATTGTGAATTTTTTCAATCCTAAAGAATCTATTAAACTTCCGGCGCTTACATCCTGAGGATTTTTAAAAACGCACCCTGCATTTTTTGTGCCGATCGGCTGAGATTTTTTCCTTCTTTCAATCTCTTTGGAAACAACATTTAAAATATCATTTTTATCTGCTTTTTTCAAGACGAACTTTACTTTGGTTATAATGCGGTTTTTCAAACTGCTGCTTCTGTATTTAAATTCAATTTCATTCCTTTGGAAAAGTTGTTTTTTGCCGTAATAATCGACTGTCTCAACACAATCAACGGCAGAATCCGCCCAAATGTCTTTTAATCCGGCATTGCCGTAAACCGCTGCGCCGACTGTCCCGGGAATGGCAATAAAATATTCCAGTCCGCTTAAAGAACATTCTATTGATTTCTTTACAACGGCGGCAAAAACAGCTCCGCCGCCGCAGACAACCGAATTGCCTTCAACATCTATTGTCTGAAAATCACCGGCAAGTTTAATTATAATTCCTCTAAAACCGTTGTCTCCGAATAATAAATTAGAACCGCCGCCGACAACATAGAACGGCATCTTATTTTCATTTACAAATTCAAGAAGCGACATCAATTGTTTCTCGTTTTGAACTTCAACAAAATAATCCGCAGGCCCGCCCAGACATAATGTCGTATGTTTTGACATCATTTCTTTTTCTCTCAAATTTACGCCTGTCGCAGAAACTAATTTTTGCCCTATATCTGTTTTAATAATTCTTCTCCCTGCTGCCATATATTTCCTGCGCCTATCGTAAGCAGTATATCTCCGCTTTTAAGCGTCTTTGCAACGCTTTCTATATCTGTAAACTTGTATACTTCGCACTTATTTTCGACGGCGCTGTTAATAATTAAATCCGATGTCACGCCGGCTATAGGTTTTTCTCCCGCGCTGTATATATCTGTAACATATACGATATCGGCTTTTTTCAACGCCTGTCCGAAATCTTTGTATAAATTGTTTGTTCTTGTATATCTGTGAGGCTGAAAAACAGCAACCAGCCTCCTTTTAGGCCAGTTGTATTTTATAGCGGATAACGTTGCGTTTATTTCAGTAGGATGATGTCCGTAATCGTCAATTACGGTAATACCGTCTTTTTCGCCTTTAATTTCCATTCTTCTTCCTACTCCGGCATAATTGTTTAAGGCGTTCTTAATGCTTGCAAAAGCAATATTGAACTGCAGTCCCACGCCTATTGCCGCCAAAGCGTTAAGTATATTATGCCTGCCTAAAACTTTTAGATTTATTTTACCCAGTTTTTTACCTTTGTAAACCACCTGAAATTCTATACTCCCGTCATTAGCCGAAATATCAACGGCCGTAATGTCAGGGTTGCCGTTAAAGCCGTATGTTATATATTTTCTTGTCAGCTTAGGCAGAATTTCTTTAATAAGAGGATTATCAGTACATATTATCGCACAACCGTAAAAAGGAACGCTGTTTATATGTTTAACGAAAGCTTCTTTCAAATTTTCCATGTTGCCGTAATAATCAAGATGATCGTTATCAATATTCGTAACAATCGTAATAACGGGTGAAAGTTTTAGAAACGATCCGTCTGATTCGTCGGCTTCGGCTACTATATAATCTCCCTTGCCTAAACGGGCGCTGCTCTTTAAATTTTTTAATTTGCCGCCTATAACAATAGTCGGATCAAGTCCTCCTGCATCCAAAACCATAGACGTAAGAGAAGTTGTGGTCGTTTTTCCGTGAGTTCCGGCAACGGTAACTGCATATTTCATTCTTGCCAGTTCGGCAAGCATTTCTATTCTTGGAATTATAGGTATTTTATTCTTTGCAGCCTGTATAACCTCGGGATTATCCTTTGATATTGCTGTCGAAGTGACCACTACGTCAACGTTTTTTATATTGTCAGCGCTGTGTCCTATATAAATTTTTGCGCCCAAATCTTTTAAATGCTGTGTAATTTCCGTTTTCTTAATATCCGATCCGGAAACTTTATGCCTTAGATTGAGCAACACTTCCGCAATACCGGACATACCTGAGCCGCCGATGCCGACAAAATGAATTTTCTGTTCTTTATCAAACACTTTTTCCCTCTTTTGCTTATTTATTCAATTATATTGTCATACTGATGCGTACAAATTTTTTGTCTGCATACTTCAGGAGATTTGTATAATTTTATATCTCCGTCAAATATATTTCCTAAAAAATCCATATCCAAAGTACACTTTCTTATATTACCGTTTGGAAATATCTGGATATATTTATAACCTGCCAGACACTTTTTACCGAACGGAGATTCGTCGGCGCTTTCATAATCTGAAACATTAATTTTCTGTTCTTGCCTGATAGATTTAACAATTTCTTTTTCTTCGTCTGAATTTAATATGTCGAGACTGCCACATTTTTGACCGTCTTGCATATCCTTGTCCTGCTGTCCCATATATTTCAGGCACAAAGGATTAACTTTTATTCCGAACGCATTAATTTTGCTGACCATTTCCTTTTGTTTTTTTAGATTGTCATTATCAGCGACAAACATAACTGATTCTTCTTTCATATATTTTTTTAAAGGCATAAGATTATTGATAAAATTTTCTATATTCATGCAGGAGCTGTGATAAGTAGCGCTGATATTTACTTTATCTTCCGGGAAATTCATTTTCAAAAATTCTTTAACATCAAAAGATAAATTTGAGCAGATGCATATTCTGTCAGTCTTGCCGAGCAAATATTCCACTATTTTATAAATATCAGGATAGATAGTCGGTTCTCCGCCTGTAATCACAAAATCAATAAAATCATCTTTCGCTTTATACTCGCATATTTTATCAAAGAATCTGTCAAAAACTTCCTTAATAATATTAAAAGGCTGAAATTCCAATCCGTTTGTATTTCTCCAGCCTTGACAATAAACACATTTAAAATTACATTTCCACAACGGGATCCAAATAATATTAAATTTATTATCTCTGCCGATATTTTTTTTCATAAATTTATCTATTTTCTGACATAAATCAAATTTGCGACGGCGCTGTCCAATGCTATTTGCGTCTCGTTAACCTTTACGATATAAGTCGGAAATTTCTGATGTAAAATAAGTTTTGCTCCCGGAACCATTCCAAGAGAAAGCAGCTTATGCAAGTAATCGTGGTTTGTCGTAACAATGTATGACAGCTTTACTTCTTCAGCAACGTCTAAATGAGATAACGGAACTACTATCGATTCTATTTTATCTTCTGATTTCCTGCAGCATTCGCCTTCCGGAATAGGAGCTCCGTGAGGACATTCTTTAGGATGTCCAAGCAAAGTGCATATTGAATCCGCCAAATCAGTGGATATATTATGTTCTAAATCACAAGCTATTTTTTCTATTTCTTCCCTGTCAAACTCCAAAACGTCGGCAAGAAGTCTTTCCGTCAGTCTGTGTCTTCTTGTAAGTTCCTTGCCTAAATGCTCGCCTTTTTCCGTAAGTGTTATTTTTAAATTTTCTTTTGTCACATAATTTTCTTTTATCAATTCATCCATGATACTTTCACTTACGCCTTTTTTTATAACGGCGGCAACTTCGTCAAAATCGCTGTTTCCCCTTTGAATCGAAGTCCATATTATCCCCAAAGATTCCTCAACGTCAATTTTTTCTTTTGTTTTCATTTTAGCCTCTACAAACCTACTATTTTTGAAACTGTTAATCTCAATATGCCGCCGAATAAAACAGCGTATGCTGTAATTGCGCAGAAAATAAGCGCTGCAGCTTTTATGCCGTGCTCTTTGACAACCATTAAGCTTTGGGCAAGACAAGGAACAAACAACGTTATCACAACCGAACTGACCAAAATCTGAGAAGGAGATAACAACCCCTGCTGCGCAAGATCATATATGCCCGAAGCGCCGTAATCCCTCCTTAAAAAACCCATAATAAAAGTGCTTGTAGTTTCCAGCGGAAGCCCTAAAAAGCCGACGACAACCGGAGCAAACAATTTTTCCAGTTTTGCCAAGAGATGTATCTTGTCTATAAAGAAAAGACCGGCCGTAGCCAAAATAAACAAAGGAACAACCTCTTTCATATACCATTCAAGCCTCATTTTGACCTTGGAAAGAATATTAATAACAGACGGAAGCCTCATTTTAGGAATTTCTATTATAAAAGGCGTTGATTCTCCTTTGATGCGGTATTCCAATATTTTACCAATCAAAAGAAAAGAGAATAATATGCACGACAGCCATATTACCGTAACTTTATATGAAACTGCCGACAGCATTGCAAGAATAATACCCAACTGGGCAGAACACGGTATGGCAAGAGAAAGCAGAATTAAAACTATCATTCTTTCTTTTTTCGTTTCAAGTATTCTGCTGCTCAAAACAGCCATTGTCCCGCATCCAAGTCCTAAAACCATCGGTAAAACGGCCTTCCCGTTTAGTCCGACCAAAGAAAATAATTTATTTAGGATTACTGAAAGTCTAGGCAGATATCCGGAATCTTCCAATATCCCGAAAAACAAAAAGAAAGCTATAACTATAGGAAAAATAATTGCAAAAGCATAAGGTATCGCCATAGTAAAAAAGCCGTATTTTCCTACAAAGAAATCTTTAACGAGAAAATTAACGTTATAGTAATCGAAAATACCCGCAATAAAAGGATTTACTGTGTCCGCAAATACTTTTGTCTGAATATAATCGACTACAGATCCTGCGACAAAAACGCCTATAAATTCATACATCAAAAATATTACGGCAAGCATTATCAGAGATCCTGCAAAAGGATTTACGCAAAGATTCCCCAAAAATTCCAAAAAATTCTTCTGGGCTATCGGCTTGACGCTTTTTACTTCGCCGGCTATTTCAAGAACAGCATTGTTGTTATCGTTAAAAACCTGCGCTGCAAACATTTTAAATTCATTTTTAACGGTTTTTACGCAAAAATCGGATATAAAAGATTTCATTCCTTCAGGTATGTAGTTATATATTCCTTTATCACCCGACAGAAGATATAATGATACGGCTTTTGAAAAATTTACTTTTTCTTTCAAACAATCGTTAACGGTATCCATATCTTTTTGGTATTTATATGTTATGTCTATTCCGCTTATTTTAGCCGACGGAATATTTTTAATTATTTCTTTGATGCCGCTTCCGGCAGTTGCCGTACATACCACAACAGGAACCTGCAATATCTGTTCAAGCTTCTGTATGTTTATTTTAATTCCCGCCTGCGCGGCTTCGTCCTGCATATTTAATACAAAAACCATCGGTATCTTAAACAAAGAAAGTTCAAAAAACAAGTGAAGAGACCTCTCGATATTTTTCATATCGCAAACCTGCACTATCGTATTAGGTTTTTCTCTGATAATTAAATCTCTGGTAACCTGTTCGTCTTCAGACAAAGGCATTAATGAATAGATGCCGGGAGTATCAACAACCTGATACTGTTCTCCCGAGATAAAAACAGTTCCTCTGGTCACGTCTACCGTCGTACCTGAATAATTCGACACTACGGCATACTGTCCTGTAAGTTTATTGAATATAACTGATTTGCCTACGTTGGGATTGCCGACAAACGCAATCAATTTTTGCATTTACATGTTCCTTCCTTAAACGTACTCGCAGAAACCGTCGTAGTTATTCCGCCTCTTATTTTAAATTCAAGCTCGACTGATATTTCTTTGGCTTTCAAAATTTCCGATAAATCTTTCATTATACTGTTAACTACGCTTTCGTGCACCATACCTACCATTCTGTAAGACTGCAAATACATTTTAAAAGATTTCAATTCGACTACAACTTTGTTAGGAACGTAATTTACTGACAAATAGGCGAAATCAGGCAGACCGGTCCAAGGACACAGGCATGTAAATTCTTCGGTCTCGATACGCACGTTTATATTTTTACCTGCATATTCATAAGGCATAACCTGAAGCAGTTCTTTTGAAACTTTATTAAATTGTGGCATATTTTTCATATTTAACCTCTTTATAAATTTAGTTATTAATTATACAAAATGCACATTCAAAATACTATAATTTCTCTTTATTTATCGGAAATTATTTAAAAAAAAACGGCGCTCCGGTGTTTCATGAAGGCGGCGTTTTGTTTTCTGACAATTTTTTATTTTATATATGGCACGAATCTTCGGGTTCCTGATGGATATGGACGGAACATCTTTTGATATTTGAACAAATACGGCATTCTATATTTTCAGTAATGGCATGAACTTTGCTTATATGCAGATTTGGATTAAAATGAATGCAGAGTTCGACGAACGTATCTGCTCCGGACTGTCTGACTTTGATACTGTGATAAGATAAAACTTCAGGAAATTCTTTTAATATATTTTCTATTTTCGGAATAATTTCGTATGGAGCTTTGTCTAACAAAGTATCTATTGATTTTTTTCCGAGTCTATAAGAAACGCCTATTACTATAATTGCAACGGCAAGCGCTGCAAAGGAGTCTGCTTTATACCAGCCGAATTGGGCGCATATAAGACCGACCAGAACAACCGCCGAGCTCCATATATCCGTAGAAAAATGCAAAGCGTCAGCTTCAAGAGCCTGGCTTTGATGTTTTTTTGCCGCTTTCATAAGCGCGCGAGACCTGTAAAAATCAATAAAAATCGCTAAAATAACGACCGCATAACTCCAAAAAGTAACCTCAACATGAACTTTCCCGGTCATCAACCTGCTGATTGCTTCGTAAATAATCCATGCGCATGTTATCACCAGAAGCAATGTCTCGACAAGCGCAGATAAACTCTCAACTTTGCCGTGACCGTAATGATGAGAACTGTCTGCCGGCTGGTCTGCAAAATGAACGGCAAAATAAGTGATAATGGCTGCAATAAGGTCCAATGCGGAATGTAAGGCTTCGGAAAGTATTCCAAGGCTTCCTGTAAGTACGCCTACAATAATTTTAGCAGCCGTAAGAAAAACTGCGGCGATTATTGATGATAACGCCACATTCTTTTTTTCACAATCATTAAAATATTCTGCATTATTTTTATTCATAAATTTTACGGATATTACAGTTTAATCTTAATTGACATTATACAGGCTTTTATATTGGAATAAAATTTTTTAAATGTATTGAGAATGAACGATATATATTGAAAGATAATACAAGATATATCCAAAAAACTGGAAAATAAATAAAAAAAACGGAGAGGGAGGGATTCGAACCCTCGGTACAGGTTTTCACCTGTACACCGGTTTAGCAAACCGGCGCACTAGACCAGCTATGCGACCTCTCCAAACTTCAGTTTATGATTATACAATAATTTAAATTTTTCTACAATAAAAAAACTAACGAACCGCCGATATTTGTTTTACATAAGGGTCTTCAGGATATAGTTTTTTCAGCAATTTGACGGTTTCATTGTATTTTTGTTTATTATTCTTTTTTAAATAAATGGCTGATAAATTTTTAAGAGCTTCGGCATTATCAGGCTGAAGTTCAAGAGACTTTAAAAAATCCTGTTCTGATAAATCTATGTTGTTCATAACATAATCCAAATTACCTAAATTGATATAAGTCTGGGAATATTCGCTCTTTCTTCTGTCCTGCCAGTTTTCCACATAAAGATTATACGGGTTTTCCTGCAGCATTTTAGGAAAATTAATATGCTGTTCATACTCTTGCCTTGCTTTCTTTAAATCGCCTGATTCGGCATATAACCATGCAAGACGATAATATGTTAAAGGAAAAATAGGATCTATTTCTTTATACTGGTTAAAATATTTTACGGCTTCCTTAAAGGCTGCATCTCTTTTTTTCATTTCCTCTTCAATATCGCCTTTATCGTTATTCCGTGAATACTGTTGGATTTTTCTGTTGCTTTCTTCCCAAAGTCTCGTATAAACAAGGCCCATTAGAAATTTTGACTGAACATAATTAGGAGCTATTTTCCAAATATTATGATATTCATCAATTGCCCTTTGAGGGTCGTCATTTTTCCATCTGTCGTTAAAATTATTAGCTCTGAAATATCTAGGCATTATAAAAGATTTATTTTTATTTATAACTTCTCCGTATAATTCTATAGCTCTGTCCCAGTCATTCATTTTAGAGTATTGTATAGCCTGAGCATGTATCTTATCAGCTTCAAAAAAACCGTAAAAAACAAATATCAAATAGCCGGACATCAACAATAAAATCATCTGAATGAATCTTTTTACGTATAAAGGCAAAATTAAAGGTTTTAAACCTGAATTTTTACCGTTATTTGCAAAATTAACCGATATAGCGATTATAAGCCCCAATAACATCCACAACATTATGCCCGACGACACAAACCTTAACGAGACACATACGCAGTTATGAAAAATTTGCGCAATCAAAGAGGTAATAAAACCAAGCTGCAGATACGCCAAAGTATTTTTTTGCGTATTTGCACCCCTGAAATATGATAAATTTTTAAATCCTACCGTTAAAAATGTCGCCAACAGCAATAAAAATATGCCGAGACCTATCATTCCTTCATCGTAAAATATTTCCAAATATTCATTTTCGGGGTGGTCTGTTTCAGTGTTATGCAGGCCTTCTATAAAAAATATCTGGGGTCTTCTGTATGACGGGTATGTAACGTAGAATGTCCCTATGCCTGTACCGATAACGGGATGAGTATTAATCATTTCCCAGCAAGACATCCAAGTAAACAATCTGAAAGATGAGCTGTCCGGTCTTGACTTTAACTGTATAACAATACCGCTTGCTACTATCGATATGGTAAAAAAAGACATCAGAGCTATTAAAGCGATTTTTTTTCGTCTTTCTATATTTAAAATAAAACTTACAAATAAAAACGCAAAGGTTATAAATCCTGCGCCAAAAGCGAGCCATGCTCCTTTTGAATATGAGAAAATAGTGGAAAATACTATCAATACCCATAAAAACAACAAATAAAATCTTCTTTTTTTCAAAAACAAAGCTAAAACTATAGGTCCCATAACAACTAAAAAATCGCCGAAAAAGTTAGGATTTCCGAAAGTGGAAAAAATTCTGTTCCCGAAAGCGCAGCGCCATACAAAAGGGTCAAAGCCCGGCTCAGGAGGAGCAGGGAAAAATCTTGTATCTATAAACTGCACGACCGCATATATGCAAACTATATATGTCGCAACTATCAATACATTTACCAAACGGTATATTTCTTCTTTATCCGTAAATCTGTCTATGATAATAAGAGACAGCATACAGTATATGAATCTTCTTAAAAATTCATTTAGAGAAGCCAGCTGGAAAGAGGAATGAAAAAAAGAAAACAACCCTGAAAGCAAAAATAGAATTATAGGCAGAATTACAATAATATTTTTCTGCAGCATCGCAAAAAAATCATCTTCAATTTTTAGAATAAGCCATGAAAAGATTAAAGCTATGCCGCCGATTTGAACCAGTGTGATTTTGATTTGGGCTGAATCATACGTGCCTAAATAGAAACTTACCGCAACAAGGAAATAAAATACAGGCAGTCCGTATGAAATAATTTTAGAAAAAACATTTTTAATAATGTTTGACATAATTAAAAGCTTTGCCTTTAAAATAAAAAAGCCGACAAGAGGATTTGAACCTCCGACCCATCGCTTACGAAGCGATTGCTCTACCAACTGAGCTATGTCGGCATTTTACTGATTATACTTCCGCAAATAGTTTGATATTTCCGCCCTTTTGCATGATACTGCTATATCAAAAGCTTTTTGCCCGTACTTATTGCTTTCATTTACGGAAACACCTACTGTTTCAACCAAATATTTAACGATGTTTAGACTCTTGCCTTTCACCGCATAGACAAGAACGGTATCCCCGTTATTATCCTTTTGGTTTTCATCAAGCCCCAAATCATTAAGCAAATACTTAACGGCGCTGATATTGCCGGAACCTGCGGCAGACATAAGCAGTGTTTCTCCGCTGCCGGATGTCTGTGACACGTCAAACTTTTGAACGCCCGCAAGGTACTGCAAAATGCGGATATCCGGATTTTTTAACGCCAAAAGAAGATACTTCATCCGGTTGTCAATAAGTTTTTGAATATCAGAAGAATGTTCTTCAAACAGATAAGACAGCATTTCCAAATTGCCTTTTTCAACCGCATATGTTAATACGGTATATCCGTTTTTATCCTTTAAAAATAAATCGGCGTCATTATCAAGAAGATATTCTACGATTTCGGTATTTTTGCCGCAAACGGCTTTCATCAACAATGTCATTCCGTTTTGCGAATATTCGTTAATATTAACTTTTTTTTGTTCAACCAAAAATTTGATTGTTGCAAAATCGCCTTTTTTTACGGCATTGAAAGCTAAAAGAACATTACTGTTATCTTTAATTTTTTGTTCTTTACCATGGTATTGTTTAACGCCGTACTCTGCATTAACGCTTCCGTTATACGCGGAAAACATTTGTACTCTGCATAAAATCACAATAACAAGACAAACAGCAAAAAACAAAAAACTTTTTTTCATATTTTAAAACCATGCTGCAATTATTTATATATTATAGCAAAAAAATTTAATATATAGTACTTTTTTTACAATAAAAAAAGCCTTACAAATTTATTGTAAGACTAAAATAAGACCGGCATCCGAGATTAAGAAGTGCTGAGGGACAGGATTGAACTGTCGACACCAGGTTTTTCAGACCTGTGCTCTACCGACTGAGCTACCTCAGCACAAATATTTTTATTCTACGATATCTTCTTGAATAATGTCAGGATTCTGTCTTGTATGCTTGGCAAAAGAAGGCTTATTCTTTTCTATAACTTCTGAAATTTTATTTTTACCTTCTTTAACAAATTCTTTACCTTTTTCTGCAAGATCTTCACCAAAATTTTTCAACTGGGCTCTTGTCTCTTTACCTGATTTAGGAGCATACAAAATGCCGACTGCAAGACCTACTGTCGCTCCCAATAAAAAAGCAATCAATGTATCTTTGCTGTCCATAGAAAATACCTCTCTACTTTTTATTTTTAAAGAACAATGACATCACTGATGCCGCAATATTTATTAATGAACCCGGGATAAAATTAAAAATCTTAGTGACTGCACCCGACATCATTACCACTTTATCCATTTCGGAATTCATTTTTGACAAAACTTCTTCCGCCTGCTTAGCGGTTTTTGCAATCTGAATCATAGTTATAATGAAATAAACTGCCGCCGCTACAACAGATACCGTCAACAGCACTATACATATTATAATTATTTCATTCATAGAGGTATTATTTTAACAAATTTTTATTTTTTTTTCAACTTTGCACGCAATTTTATATTATTGTTGCGCCGCTTTCAACTTCAAACAAATGTATCTTCTTCAAATCGAAAATAACTTCTATTACCTGATTTGATTTTGCTTTGTTGTTCGCGTCAACTTTTGCAACCATTATATTTTTGCCTGTTGTAAAATGCAAATATATTTCGCTTCCCAAAGGCTCTACTATTTCAACGGTTGCGCTGAAGCTGCAGACGTCTTTATGCGTTAAATTTGCAAACAATTTATCATAAATATCTTCAGGTCTTACGCCCATAACTATTTTTTGGTTATTATACTGTTTTACTTTTTCTTTCATAAAATCAGGAACTTTAATATCAAAAGAGCCTTCCCTTAATATAACGTCTTCTCCTGAAACGGTAACGTCGACGTCAAAAAAGTTCATAGGCGGATTTCCTATAAAACCTGCTACGAATTTATTTGCAGGTCTGTCATAAAGGTCGAGAGGTCCTGCAACCTGCTGAATAATTCCGTCTTTCATAACGCAAATTCTGTCGCCCATAGTCATAGCTTCGGTCTGGTCATGCGTTACATATATCATTGTACTTTGAAGTCTTTCGTGGAGTTTCTTAAGTTCGGCTCTCATCTGAACTCTTAATTTAGCGTCCAAATTTGAAAGAGGTTCGTCAAACAAAAACACTTTAGGTTTTCTTACAATAGCTCTTCCGACGGCAACTCTCTGTCTCTGCCCTCCGCTGAGCTGTTTAGGTTTTCTGTCAAAAAGATGACCTATCCCTAAAATTTCAGCCGCTTCTTTTACTCTTTTTTCTATCTCTTTCTTATCATACCCTTTAAGCTTAAGAGCAAACGCCATATTTTCATAAACAGTCATATGAGGATATAAGGCGTAATTTTGGAAGACCATGGCTATATCTCTGTCTTTAGGAGGAGTGTCGTTTACTTTAACGCCGTCTATAAAAATTTCTCCGGCAGTTATGTCTTCAAGACCTGCGACCATTCTCAGCGTAGTGGTTTTTCCGCAGCCGGAAGGACCGACTAAAATACAAAATTCTTTATCAGGTATTTCCAAATTAAAATTTTTTACGATTTTAATATCGCCAAAACTCTTATAAACGTTTTTTAAAACTATGTCAGCCATTACTCCTCCAAAGGAAAAACACTAAATCTTAAATAAACCTAAAGTATGATTATAATAATTTTAAGCGTTTTAAGTCAAATTAAAGCAAGCTTGAAAAAAATTCATTTTATTCCTATCATATTAATATGAACTTTCAATATACATTTTCAAAATTGTATAAAAACCTTTATGAAAAAAGATTCAATTTTATCACTGCTTGTTTTTGCGTGCTGTTAAACTGGGCGGGACACAGCTTTGTATATGAAAGCAGTTACAGATTTCTGACATTTGACATGGTTGGTACTTTTGTTATAGCGATGACCCTTGGCAGCATATGGGCAATACTTGTGGCAATTACTACCCCGATCGTACTTTCAAACATAACGTCCCCTCATTTTATTTATGTCGCTCTGATACATATGACAGGAGCATTCTTTTGGGGATGGCTTGCAGAATCCGGAAATTTAAAAATATTTAACACAAAATCAAAGTCAAAAAACGATTTAAAAAGCACTGTTTTAACCGTGAGCAGATTTATATTGTTTGCCGGCATAGCCACTGGTTTGGTGGTTTCGTTTTCGTCATCCGTTATAAAAAACGTCATATTCCAGGACGCGATATTCAAACAGCCTTATTCTATATATTTTACTGAACTTTTCAGAAATATATTCGGAATAGATAATTCCGGCGTTTACGCTCTTATGGCAAATTATATAGCCGAAACTTTTATCGAAATACCGAATATGATACTTACGGTATTTATCGGAAGCGTAATATGTTTGACAATATTGAAATACAACACAACAATGTTAACCGAGCATTATGAACAAAATCTCAGAAAAAAGCAAATCACGTGGTTCAATATATTTATGAGCAATATATCAAGAATTGAGTTTTTTTTATTCATAATTCTCGGATATCTTTATATCACAACCGTAAAATCCGTTTCAAATAATGTCTTAAGCAATATAATATCCCAAATGTCAACAAGAACTTTCCAGGATTTTTTATTTCTTGAAATGATAACGATTCCTCTTATCGTAATTATTCTTATTTTATTTTTAAAAATAATTTTACCCGCCCAGAAAGTTGAAATGATGAACAATCTTCTATATTTAAAAAGAAGCATTTTAAACAAAAAAGAATATGAATCAGACATAACAAGATTTATATTAACATTATTTATACTCTCTATTGCCGTAGTAACCGTATATATCGCTTTTATCGTGCAGATTACAGGAATCAATCCTATAAGATATTACAGAATGATGTCTGAAATGCCGGCAAATATCAGCAACTTTTTATGGCTTATTATCCTGTTAATCACGTTTATTTTAATTGATAAATATAACAACAATTTAACCCGTACCATAACGATGGAAAACGAGTTAATAAAAAAAGAAACGATATCCGAAATTTCCGATTCTTTTGACACGCAAAGGCAAAAACTTCAGATACTTGAATTAAACTGGTCGCAGGATACTGTGGAACTTTTAAAAAGCAGCAGACACGATTTGGTGAACCAGCTGGAGAAAACAAAGACAGGCTTTGACGGACTGCTGTATGAAATATACGAAAAGATAGTAAAACCTTACAAAGAAGCTATCTTGGAAAATCAAAAAAACACCAGGGAGCATATTGAAGAATTGAGCGAAGGAAAACTCAATAAAACGAATTTGCAATATATTGACGACAACTTAAAAGAGCAGGTTACATTTTACAACGATAAGTTAAAACCTTATATAAAGATTTCAATGAAATCTTTAAAAGAGCCGAAAGAATATCTTTACTGCTATACAAACAGATTGATTTTTGTAGCCGTAAAAAACATTATAGACAATTCCATTTTTGCTTTACAGAAACTCTTAATTAACGATAACTTTAAAGCAAAACTAAATATAGATTTAGATATAAACGCCTCTGAGAAAAACCTTATTATCACTATAACGGATAACGCAGGCGGAATTGAAGACAGCGTTTTATCTAAGATTTACAAACAGCAGATTCAAAGTTCAAAAGGACAGAGACTCGGCGAAGGAACGATACACAGCGCTTATTTCATAGGGATTTCAAACGGATTCATAAAAGCTAAAAACATAAATGCCGGCGGCGAACGCGGACTCCAAACTTGTATAATTCTGCCTGTATACAAAAATGCGCATAAGGAGAAAATATGAACCCTGAGACAAAAAATAAAAAAGTCATTGCGTTGACAGACGATGACGGAAGCATCAGAAATGCGCTGGAAAGAACAATTTTAAAACATTTCGATAATATTGAAATAAAACAATTTGCAAATACCATTGAATTAAAAAAATTCATTTTAAACAATCCGAATATACTGGATTTATTAATACTTGATATTCACTTCGGGATAGGCGAGACAGGAATAGACATTCTTCCTTACATAAAAAATACGGCGCCTTTGCTTCAGGTAATTCTTTTAACGGCTATGGAAAAGACATACGGACAGTCGGTAACAGATTTGGCAGGAGATTTAATTTTCGACTTTATGTCTAAACCTGTTACAGAAACCGAACTTATAATAAAAATTAAAAAAGCTTTAAACAACAAAGACGTTTTAGTTGAAAAGATGAAAGAACTGCAATCGCAAAATACAGTACTGACTGCAATGCTTGATGAAGAAAGCAGCGCCGGACGCCAAGGCGCCGGAAAAACGTTTGAACATGAAATATGCAGTAAGCTGACTATGATGAACAAAACAGTGGCTCAGGGAATATATGCTCCTAAACAGAACATTATAATAAACGGACAGGAAATAGATATTATAGCTTTCACTTGTCCTCCGCTGCCGTTTTCAGTGCTCGTCTTTGAAACAAAATACTTCCCAAACGCGATTTTATCGGGAAGCGTAAACGAATCGATGAAAATAACCGTTAACGGAAAAGAAACTTTATCTGAAAAGAGGAGAAATCTGTTTGAACAGGCAGATAATCAGTTTAAGCAGGTAAGCAAAAGAATAGAGAAAATTTTAAAAGATAATAATTTTACGGAACGGAATGAAAAATTCAGACCTTTCATACAAACATTTGTAGTTTTTACGGATTCAACTGATATTACGCAGTTAAACATGTCAAACGCAAACAAATACACAAAGCTCATAAAAGCCAAAGAATTAACGGACGATCTTTTAATTAAAACTGTTTTTTCTCTTCCTAAAAGAACCGTATCTGAAAAAGTAAAAGAATTAATATTGGAAAATCTGACAAAATAAAAATTTCGGCTTAACTACCATAAGAACTTTAAAGGGTCGACATTTACTCCGTTCTTTTTGATTGTAAAGTGCAAATGAGGTCCCGTTGATCTTCCTGTCGAGCCGCTTTTTGCTATAAGCTGTCCGGCTCTCACTTTTTGGCCTACTCTCACATTTATTTTTGACAAGTGCCCGTAATGAGTTATATATCCGTTCTGATGGTCAATAAACACCGCTGTTCCGTAATGACCTACGTCTGTTGAGGCAACAATTACGACTCCGTCTGCGGCAGCTCCGACCCATGTGCCTGTTTTTACCGCAATATCTATTCCGCCGTGCTTGCTTACCTTGCCTGTAACCGGATGTCTTCTTGTGCCGAAAAAGCTCGTAAGTCTTCCGGCAAGAGGAGATACAAAAAGTTCTCTTAACGCATATTTTTCCTGCATATCTTTATTCAAAAGATCTATTGCCGGTTTTTTCCCGGGAATAAAAATAAAATCGTCTTTGGAAAAATTCTGAGCTTGGCAGTTCGTATTCTTCAGCAAAGATTCTTCGATATTATATCTTTCGGAAATTGTCTGCCATGTATCTGAAGGCTGAACAGGATGCAGGCTTCCGCCGATGCTCGGAAGCAAAAGCTTCTGGTTTGCATCGACATTATATGTCTTCATCTGAGGATTGCATCCTATGATAGTATGAACGGAATATCCGTATTTCTTGGCAATCGTCCATAAATTTTCTTTAGGTTTTACTTTATAAACGAAAAATTTAACATTTTTAACTCTTGATAAAAGGTACTGAAGTCTTGCCTCAACGTTAATCACAAGTTCATCCCTCGTATAAGCAGGAAGCTTAACAATTACGGCCGACTGTAAATTTGCCTGAGCTATAGCATGAACTTTTGAATTTATAAAAAAATATACGCCGCCTAAACAAATAAAGAATACCGTCCATCTTATAACTATTTTATGCATTTTATTTACCTACCTTTCTATTGCAATTTTTCCTTTAATTTTCGGACCGTCGTTTGAAGTTATATAATAAATATATATCCCCGAAGCAATTTTATTGCCGTAATTATTTCTCGTATTCCAGACATAAAAATTTGAATTTACAGGAACTTCTTTTTCATACACCAACTCGCCTGCCACATTAAATATTTTTATATTCGTCCCTTCGTCAAGCCCTAAAAAAGTAATTCCTTCACCGTCGTATTTGCCTCCGCTGCCGGGTTTATAAGGAACAGGATATACCAATAATTTTTCTTCATTTGTATTTTGTACCAGATCGGACGACGAAACAAAAGATTTTGCCGCGGCGTTAACGCTGCCGACATATGTTCCTGAATTGTTGTAAAAGCGCACCGTTTTGTTTGAATCGGTATAATTATAAACAGTAAATATTTTTTTCCCTGAATTTTCCGTAACCAAATATGAAGGAAAATCCGCCGTATATTTTAAAAGAGGCGTTCCGCATTGGTTAAAAAAATTCAAAAAATGATAAGTGAACGTTTTAGAGCTTCCCTGTTCGGCATCTGACGATTTATAAGAGTCAAACTGCAACAGCCCGGCTGAAGGATTAAACAAAGAAATCAACCTTGCCCAAATATCATACCATTGCGATAAATCGGCTCCGCTTTCCGTTTTTGAAGCATTATAGAATTCAGATAAATAATCCTTGTCATAAGCTAAATAAGTCATAGAAGGAGTCACCGGAAAAATTTGTATTCCCTTAATCGTCTGCGGGTTTTGAGGAGTAAAATGAAGAGAATAATTTACCTGCCCTCCCCACAAAATACCTATTGAATTATGATTGTATGATGATTTTAATACATCTTTGTCTAAATCAAAATAATATTGTTTTACTGCTTCATTTTCATTGGAATAAAGATATATCCCGAGTTTTTTATAATTATCGTTGCCGGTAGCTATACCCCATAAGTATATAGCAGCCCACGCGTTCATTGCTTCCGACGAAGATTCCTGGTCGATTCCTCTGTCATCCATTCCGCCCATACCGTTTGCCCAGCTGTGCGATTCATAAAAGTCAAAACATCTCATAAAAGGAAAGTTTGAATCTCCCCTTGTCGTATTTGCAATGTCTTTTATTAAAAGATTAACCATACCTCCGTAATCGTTTGCAAAATTTTCGTCATACATAGCAAGGATTGCCGAAGCGTATATAAAATATCCGTAATGAAAATGATGGTCTGCATAATTTTGAGAACCGTAACTCGCAGATATCCCTATAAGTCCTCCCCATGTGCCGTCATAGGAAAAATATTTGCACGATTCTGAAGAAGAATATGTAAACCAATTTATCAACTCATTTTTCAATTTGGTTATAATTTGGAGTTTTGAAGTCTCATCTCCGAGGTTATCGGCTATAGGAAGAAGATTCGCCAGCCTTGCAATAACTTTTGCTCCGTGGTATGTGTCGGTAGGTATAGAAGACATATCTATATTTTTATCTGACGACAAATACGTCTGGAGCTGAGTTCTTACGCCTGACGGAATATCATATTTGAAAAACGGCAGCGCCCCGTAAAATTTTGTTGCAGTCGTAAACTTATTTCCTGAAACAAGTTTTAAAGTTCCTCTTAAAGTATCAAATGTTTTATTTAAGTAAACGACCTGAGACGAAAGATTTTTATATTGGTGAGGCATCAGAACGTAAAGAGTATCGGAAGCGTTAAATTCCGAAGAAGTTCTCTTTCTGTTTACTGTAAAATTAAAATTTGTAGTCGACTGAAAAGTTGAAGAAACGTCCCATGATATTTTTGTATCGCTGATAAAATTATAGGCATATTTATAATAAGCCGCCAAATCGGTTACCGCTTCGGAAACATTTGCAGAAGGCAGGAGGCCTACCGACATATATTTGTCTGACGACGACATCTTTATTGAAATTTTATTCCAGTTATCGCCGACAACCTGCGTAAAATCAGTCCCCGGAGGAACAAATATTCCGTAAAAAATATCATTACCGTCAGGAAAACTTGCTCTTAAAATAATTCTGTCACCTGTATAAGAACTTGCGCTGTCTTGTATAAGATTACCGCTTGAATCATATAAATAATAACGTCCGTATACAGAATTCCAATTATAAGGAAATTCTATCGCCGGATATACGGAACTTTGAAATTCAAAGTAAGTAAAAACAAAGCCCTGTCCGAAAGATGCTTTCATCCATTTTGTGCTGTCTGACGAATCTTCCCACTTGACTGTTGCAGACCAATCGGAATAACCGTCAAGTTTTGCAGAATCGGGAGCCATTGCAGTACTGAAACCTGAATCTTTATATGCAAGAACTTTCATGACGTTAGGATATGCGTATGCGCCGCTGTCATAGCCGTAAGTTATCGCATCTGCGGAACGGCTGACCTTAGGATATCCGATTAAAAGTCCGTATTTGTTTTCGGGATCGCATTTAATCGTCTGAGGATACGTGTACATTCTTAATGAAAAAACATTATACGGGTTATACAAAACGGAATTAAACCATTTGTTCGTCGGCAAAGGATTTGAAATATTGCCGGTTTTATAAATTGACGACGGAGGAGTAGAACCCGAAGGAGGTGTGTCTTTAATTGATGCTTTTCCGCCCGGAACGGGAAGAGCAAAAGAAATCTGCGCCAAAAATAAAAGAGTAATTATTGCCGACTTTTTCATAATCTCTTTTGGAATAACAGCTTATACTCATCAGTAGCTTTGGCAAGTCTTATATTTAAATCATTTCTTTTCATATATTGGTTAAAATTATGCATATCAAGGAAATAATCGACTATAAAATAAATGCCTGCAAGTCCTACGCAAATTCCGGCAACGCCCTCTATATCGCTTTTATTTTTCTTCTCATATATAGCTGTATAGCTTTGCGATAAATCTATTTTGACGTCTATCAGACTGAGAGCGGACTCTCCCTTATAAAGACCTACAGAGCTGTCCGGATTACGTTCCGTTCCGTAAGGAGCAGGAGTGCCGGACGTCCCGTATTGCCAAACGTCTGTCCATGTAAAGCTTTCGCCTTTTTTTAAGTTCACTTGCGTCGTGACAGTACGATAATCTGATATCGCGCTGCCGTCATTATATAAATAGCGAACCTGGACGTTAACCTTATATAAATCAACGTTGCCGTTATTATAAACAATATTTCTGTCAACCTGCGGAGTATATGTAGATTCTGTAGTTCCTGATCTCAGCGTATATAAATATTCACTTCCGGATGCATTTTGAGTCCACTCGGCATGTATAACCGTAACATAATCTACAATAGGCTTTGAAACGTCGACTTTTTCTTTTGAAAAACCGTCATAAACAAGAAATCCGCCGACCAGAGTAAGAATGATTCCGTAGTATAACTTAGCATTTGATTTTTCTTCAATTTCATCGCCTGCATAAGGGTCAAACGCGAAAGAAACATTAACAAACAGGCACAATATTAATATTATCGCTGTTATTTTTTTCAATTTTAATCACCGAATTTCTTTTTTATATCATCTAATACTTTAAATAATTCCTGTATTTCTATAGGCTTTTGCAAATAACCGCTTGCGCCCGCTTTCATTGCGTTTTCTTTTGTAAAAACAAAACCAGAACCGGTTATAAAATATACTACTATGTCTTTTTTTATTTCTTTAAGATAAGTATATACATGATCGCCGTCTAAATCAGGCAGTATTATATCGAGAAAGAGAACCTGTGGATTTTCGTTTTTGAAAAGTTTTATACACTCTTCTCCGGTAGATGCCACCAACACATCAAAGCCTTTTCTGGCAATGATTTTGGCCATTGCATCTCTTGCAAAAACCTCATCGTCTACTATTAAAATCTTTACCATGTCAGACCGCCGTTTTTCTTTATTTCTTTAATTATACATTATCATTAATATTTTGAAAAGTATTTTTATCAACAGCAGCGCTGTCCTATTTATCTTTAAAATCTGCAATTAATCCGCAAATATGCCGTATTTCAGATTCTTTGAGGTTTGCGGAAGAAGGCAAATATAATCCGTCTGCCGTAAGTTTATCCGTATTTTCATATTTGCCGAGCATGCTGCATCCGTAATTTTTTAAAGACTTTTGCTTGTGCATTCCCGTAAAAAGCAATCTTGTATCTACATTGTTGTCTTTTAAATATTGTACAAGTTCTTTCTTTGTTTTTCCATATTTTTCTTTATCAATTAAAATTGCGTTCATCCAGCAGACGTTTAAAGAATTTTTTTCATCTTTTTGAAATGATATTCCTTCAACGTTTTTTAAATATTTTCTGTATATTTTATTGTTATTTATTCTTAAAGTTCTGTAAAAATCTGCTTTTTCAATCTGCGCAAGACCTACGGCGGCCTGAAGGTTTGTCATTCTGTAATTAAAACCTATATCGTCATGCTCATAAGTTCTTGGTTTGTCAAGAGAATAGCACATATTTCTGAAATATCTGCATCTGTCATAATACTTTTTATTGTTCGTAACCACCATGCCGCCTTCGCCGGTAGTCAAATTTTTATTTGCAAAAAAACTGAATGCGGCTATTGAAGAAAAGCTGCCCGCTTTTTTACCGTAGTATTCGGCGCCGTGCGCTTCCGCACAATCTTCAATTATGTGCAGTTTGTGTTTTTTTGCAATTTTCATTACCGCTTTCATATCGCAAGGATTGCCGAAAATATGAACCGGCATTATTGCTTTAGTCTTTGAAGTTATTTTGCTTTCAATTTTTGAACAATCAATGTTCCATGTATCCTTATCAACGTCTACAAAAACAGGCTTTGCGCCCGTATAACATACCGCAAAAGCGCAGGCTATCATTGTAAAAGACGGAATAATAACCTCATCTCCCTTTTTGATGCCAAGTGAAGAAAGAGCTATATGCAGCGCGGCAGTGCCGCTTGTTACGGCAACGGCATATCTGCATCCGCAATATTCGGCAAACCTATTTTCAAATTCTTTAACATATTTCCCGGCCGACGATATCCATCCGGTGTCAAGACAGTCCAGCACATATTTTTTTTCATTGCCGTCCAAATAAGCATTGCATACGGGAATAAAATCTTTTATTTTTTTCATTTCAATACCACTTGGGAATCGTCAATTCCTTTAAATCTTACTTTATCGCTTACGTCGGCGTAAGGCCCCTGTTTAATTTCAACCATCTGGCAGTCTTCAAGAAATTTAAAACCGTGTCCGCCGTCCGTAAACAATATTACGTCGCCCTGTTCCAAAATTCTGCTTTCTATATATTTTTTATCATTATCGTATATATCAGCCCTTACTTTGCCTTTTTTTATTATAAGGGTTTCGCTTGTATAAAAGACTTCTCTTTTAACCATATTGTGCACATGAGCGTCAACGGTAAGCCCTTTAGGATGCCCTACGCAGCCTATCTGCTGCGTTGCTTTTTCTGAAGTAAAAAATTTAAGTCCTTCCTGTTTATAGTCATTTCTTACTATTATCGCCAGCAACTGTTCTCCGTTCTTTATATATTCTATCACTTTTCCCCCGCATCAGACTATTTTTAAGATTCTTTTAAAAAAATATTTCACCGGTTCTTTTTTTATAAATTTTAAAAGTTTAAATATTATTTTAGGCCTGAGATAAAACGCCATAAATGCTTTTTTTTGCGCCTTTGTTATGTCATCTTTATTCAAATTGCCAAGCAGACACCTCGGCTGCGAATAACTGTACTGCAAATCGTTCCTGTCAAATTTATAATCCAAATCTTCCCATAATTTCGACCCGGGAAGAATATCAAGAATATTAAAAGTTGCAAGCGTCAGTTTTGATTTTTTTGCGTAGTTTATGCTTTCCAGCATAGTTTCCTTTGTCTCTCCGGGCAAATCAAAAACAAAAAAACCTCCGCACACAATTTTGTATTTATCTGCGAGATTAATTGCGTTTGTTATCTGTTCTATAGTTTCCTGTTTATTGACATTCAATAAAATCTGCGGATTTGCGCTTTCTATTCCGATATTAAAATTATAACATCCGGCTTCTTTCATTTTTGCTACAATTTCTTCGTCCACATTATTTGCTCTCAGTCCCGAAGTGCATCCCCAAGGCATATTAATTTTGTTTTCAATCATTAAATCAAATAATTTCATGGCGCGCTTTTTATCGAGGACAAGATTATCATCTATAAATTTTATTTCTTTTATGCCGTAATTATCCCTTAATTCCAAAATTTCATCTATCACATTCTCAACGCTTCTGAACCTGACATTCCTTTTATAAAAGCCGGGACTTGCGCAAAACGTGCAATTTGAAGCGCATCCTCTGCTTGTCATAACATAACCTATAGGAGTTTTTTTATATATTAATCCGGCCGGTCTTCCTTCATATTTATAAGGCATTATTTTCTTCCAGTCAGGAACCGGTATTTCATCCAAATCTTCAAGCGGATCTGAAAAATCAATTTTTTGCCTTTCGTCTTTAAGATTATCAATACTGTACACGCCTTTTATTCCGTCATTTATAAAATTATTCCGAAGTAACTGCAAGAAAGATTTTTCTCCTTCTCCGCAGATAACAAAATCGGCTTTTGAATCTTTCAACGTCTGAAAAGGAATAAAAGAGGGATGAACGCCGCCGATTATGCATTTTATATTGTTATTTTTTATGAGGTGAGCCATATCTATGACTTCGTTGTATGCTGCGGTTAAACAAGTTATGCCGACTGCATCCGGTTTTTCCTTCAGCGCCAAGCCGAGAATCGTTTCATTGTCTATATTATCTCTTAACCCGTCAATGATTACCGTTTCAACCGAATGTTTGTTTAAATACGCGGAAATATATCCGATTCCCAAAGGAGGAACCAATTGTAATGCGGGGGCATTTGTTCTTATCAGCACTATTTTCATTTAAATTATCTCTGGATGATATAATTATAACAAATTTATTTTTTCAGCAGCAAAAAACAGCCTTTAGCTTTCATAAGAAATTCATTAAATGTAGAAATATTTTTTATTGACTGCAAAACATAACTTAATCTTAAATAAAATCTTCTGAATGCCGTCTTTTGAAAATCAAGCAGCTGTTTTCTGGTAAAAAACTCTTCCCAGTAATCTACATAAAAATCTTTTGAAGGATTTAAACAAAATTTATGCCATCGTTCAGGATCTATAAGCTTTTTTACCGCAGCTTCATTGTATATCGGCGTATTGGGAAATAAAATCAATACTGAAAAAAGAGCATACGCAGGCTTTATAGATATACAGAATTTAATGCTTTCATCAATATCTCTTTTAGTTTTTTCAAATGGAAATCCAATCATATAATCGGCAATGGTTTTTATTTTCAGATCGCTGCATATTTGGAAAACTTCTTTTATTTTTTCGACTGTCGTATCTTTTTTTATATAGCGCAGTCCTTCGTTTGTTCCTGTTTCTACTCCGAAAGATATCATCCTTAATCCTGATTTTTTCGCAATTTCAAGAGACTCTTTTGTTACTGTGTTCACACGTCCTCTGAAATCCCATATTATTTTTAGCTTACGGGACATAATTTCTTTTGAAAATTCAATAATGCGTTCGGGAGTTATATTAAACATATCGTCGTAAAAATGAAACTCTTCATATCCTTCTTTAACACACTCTTCTATTTCATCGGCTATATTTTTTATACTTCTTGCTCTGTATTTTTTATACGGAACGTCACACATTACGCAGTGAAAAGGACAGCCTCTGCTGCTGATTACGGTTGTAAATTTTTTTGATATGCCGACAATACTGAAGAACTGCACATGCGAAAGATATTTGCGCGACGGAAACGGTAAATCGTCAAGATTTTCGACATATGACGGAACAAGGCTGACAGGATAGAGGAATCTTGAGTCTTCTTTTTTGCCGCATTTGTTTTCAAGCATATATGCAGGTATTGTTTCTTTAGTATATAAGCCCGTAATATCTTTTAGAGGTTTATTTTTTTCAATAGCTTTTGCAAGCATGTAAAAAGGAATTTCCCCGTCGCCTACTATTATGGAATCAAATTCTTTCAACTGTAAAGCTTCTGCCGGGAAAGCCATAGGATGATGTCCGCCCATGCAAATATGGGCTTTAGGAAAAAGCTCTCTCACAATACCTGCCGTCTTTATGACGTCTATCAAGGCTATTGAAAAACTTGTGATGCCGACTAAATCCGGACGTATCTTTAATATTTTTGATTTTAACTCTTGATATGTAATTTTTTCGGCAACGCAGTCTATTATGAATAAATTATATTCAGGGGCATTCTTTTCCAGATAGCCGAGTATATATAAAAGCCCGAGCGACGGAAATTTACCGAAATCCGGGGAATCTATTCCTGCCTCTCCGTTTGAATATGCATAACATTCTATAAGGTTATCATCCGGAGGATTGATTAACAGAATATTCATTTTTTAAAGAGTTATACCTTCAGAGCGCAAATCTTCTTCCACCATAAGCCTGACTAATTCTTTAAACGATGTTTTCGGTTCCCAGCCGAGCTTTTTGCGCGCTTTTGACGAATCGCCTGCAAACAAACTTATTTTATCAAGCGGCCTTAAAAACTGCTTGTCTATTTTCACGTATTTTTCCCAGTCTAAGTTCACAATAGCAAAAGCTTCTTGCAAAAATTCGCGCACCGAATGAAGTTCTCCCGTGGCAATTACATAATCTTCGCATACGTCCTGCTGCAGCATAAGCCACATAGCTTCAACATAATCTTTTGCAAAACCCCAGTCTCTTTTATCGTCAAGATTTCCCAAAAGCAATTCTTTTTGCTTATTTGAAACGATTTTTGCAATAGCTTTTGTTATTTTTCTGGTGACGAAATTTTCTGATCTTCTAGGGCTTTCATGACTGTATAAAATACCGCTGCAGTTAAACATATTATAAGTTCTGCGGTAAACGGAAGTCATATTATATGCATATAATTTTGACACGCCGTAAGGATTTCTCGGGCAAAGAAAAGTCGTTTCTTTTTGAGGAACTTCATCAGCCAGCCCGAAAATCTCGCTTGAAGCAGCCTGAAAATATTTAATCTTTCTTTTAGATACCCTTATCGCTTCAAGAAGTCTGACTGCGCCCAAACCGGTCACTTCGCTTGTATATTCCGGAATTTCAAAACTTACGTACACCTGACTCTGTGCGGCCAAATTGTAAATTTCGTCAGGCTTTATTTCTTCAATTAATCTCAATAAGTTCGAAGAACTTGACAAATCGCCGAAATGTAAAAACACTCTGCTCTTCTTAGCCGAATCATTGAGAATATGCTCTATCCTTGCCGTGTTCGGCATGCTTGTTCTTCTTATTATGCCGTGAACTTCATATCCTTTCTCAAGCAATAATTCCAAAAGATACGAACCGTCCTGACCTGTTATTCCCGTAATTAAAGCTTTCTTCATTTATATATATTCCTTAAACAAAATCTTTATTTCTGAATGCATATTTTAACATATTATTTTTTGCGTTTAAATGAAATATTTAAGTTTTTTCACGGCAGTCAAATTATAAATTATGGAGATTATAAATATTGTAAGTATAAGATAGCCGTAAAGATAAAGGCTGAAATTATACCTGAACGCCCCGTAAGGCGCCAAAAGAGAAACGGAAAAAGAATGCACCAACATCAGTAAAGACGTAAAAAACAGAGTCTTTTTCATAAATAACGATGAAAAAAGAAGCACAAATAAAACTATTACCAAAGGCATTATCAAGCTTCCTTTTGACGTGGAATGTTTTTTAAAAAAATCCACGCAATAATTTCTCACATCGTTACAATACAACAATAAATTATCGTCTATTCTGTTATAGGCTTTTTTTGCTCCTTTGTTATCGCTGAAATTTATTTTTTCAATTCCTATTTTATAAGTCGCGTGGTTGTACGATATGAATAAAGAGTCTTTTATCTTGTAAATTATATAAGTCTTTTGATATTTTTCAAAAAGTTTTTCCGCAATTTCGTCAAATTTTTCTCTGTACTCTTCAGGCAGCCTTAAATAAAAAGGCATACCTATTTTAGTCGTATCGGCAATTAAATACTGGACGGAGAAATCAGAGTCAAATTCTGACAAAATTTCACGGTCTTTGCGTTTAACGGCTTCTTTGAGCAGCACTTTAAAACTATAATCCATCATATATAATTTTTTATATACGCCTTCATATTTTCCTTCCTGTGCGCTTATAAAAGAAATATCAATATATTTAGGTATAAAAACTGCCGTCATAAAAAGCAAAAATAAAACAAAAAAAACAATTTGTTTTATTTTAATCTTATGATAGTTAATTATTACAAATATGACAGGAACAAAAGCCAGAAACAATATTCCCTCCGCTCTTAAAGCCCCTAAAAGCGCAGTAATCACTGCAACGGCTGCGGTATTTTTATTAGTTATTTCCCTGTCTTCCGCCTTCATAAAAAACAGGAAGAAAATAAGCAGCAAAATAATATAAGAATACAAAATGCATGTATCCATAAACAAATTGTTTTGTATAACCAAAAGCGATAAAAAAGGAATATATAAGAAATACACCAGCTTTGACGATCTTAAAAAGATGCTGAATTTAGTTATTATATATCCGACTATTAACGATATTATTACAAGCTGTCCTAAGACAATGCCGCTTAAACACGGAAACAGCATCATTGAGAAAATTCTTAAAACTTCCATAACGGGAGGCTCAAACATTATTGTGGCGGTTAAAGAAGCCGTATTTGCAAGATAAAAGAAATCCGCATGTTTTAATATTGCCGGGCATTATCACCAGCAGAAAAACAAGCATAATGTCAAAGTATATAAATGTAAATTTGATATATTCCCTTACAAAACAATTTCTGCCGTAAACTCTTACGACATATCCTATCAACTGCCAAATAATAAATAAAAGCACCATAAAAGCGAATTTTACGGCTATGTATTTTAATGCCGGAATTTGTTTGTAATGAATATTAAAGATAAAATTATCTGTAAAAAATGTCAGAAAAAAGTGGAGAAAAGATATAACTGCATAATGTAAATCAATGCTTACATATGCGCGTATCAATGCGTTTTTCAAACTGCTTAAATATTGCGATACTGCAAAAATTTTCATTTTTTAATACTTCTTAAACCGAATATACCATTCTTCCGTAAAATTATTGTAGTACAGCTTTCAAATTAATGTCAAATATCCCACCAAAACAAGTTCGGATTAACAACATAATTCAATACTTTTTCGGGAATTCTTCTTTCCAAGCAATCGCTTTTGCAGAGATTATGGTTAGCACCGTTAATTATGCATTCCCTGTATCTTTGCATAAACTCGTTATTCCAAACATCTTCTATACGGTCGCTTGCAATATTGCCTATCGAATATTTTCTGTCGCAAAAACATTCAGGTCTTATGCTGCCGTCCGAATCTATAAATATTCTTCTCCACGGAACCTGGCAAAAAAGAGCTTCTTTTGGAATCTCATGGCTATTTCCGGAAAGCTTTGCGTTGTTTTCGTCTTTGGCTCTTAACGCATCAGAATTATTATTTAAGGTTTCAAAATCAGGAAGGCTGTCAAATAATTCGATACCGAACTCTCTGCATTTTCTGTTTATTTTTTTCTTGATATCTATTATTTTGAGTTCAAATTCCCTGCTCTTGTTATAATGAAAAATATTTTCTTCTTTTGAATCGAAATCAGGACCGAATGAATTTATGCATAATTTTGCAAATCCATGTTCTTTCGCAAATTCCGGGAAATATTCTATCTGGTTGAGATTCTTCTTCATCACCAAAACATTTAAATGCCAATTTGTCTTTTGGCTGCTGAAATCTGATTTAATTTTTTTTAACATCCTTAGATTGTTGATAAGCAAATCAAAATCAGCGCCCGCTCTGATATACTCATATACTTCTTTAGTCAATCCGTCTATTGAAATTCCCAAATCCACGTTATATGTTATTAATTTTTTTATAATTCTTTCGTTCAGCAGCAAACCGTTTGTGCCGATTTCCTGATTTACGTTATATTTACCGGCTTCATCCATTAATCTTTCAAAATGCTTATATAAAAAAACTTCGCCGCCCTGCCATACGACATTTTCCAAATACGGCATTGCCGCGATAATTTCATCCACTGCATGTTCGGGCAATTCCCATTTATTCTTTACTATTTGGCACATTATGCACTTTACATTGCACAAACTTGTAACCGCGCAGTAAAGTATTCTCATTTTGGACTTGAGAAAAACTTTTCTTTCGGCTATTTCAAGTTCGTTAAGCATAATGTTGTCAAAACGTTTTTTTACCTCGGCAGGAACATTAATATTTTTTACGTCGTTATAAATATCTTTTACGGCTTTTACGTTGCCGTTGATATTATTTTCCTGTATTTCCACTATTATCCTGTTAAGTAAATTTCTTACGGACATTTTATAATCCTGCCCGTTTATAGAGCCGCTTTTCAGTTTATTTTCTAAAGACAAATATTCCTTGTAATACACTAAAATCTCCGCTATAGCAATTTAAGATGGAATTCGGTAATTCTTCCAGCCGTGCAATTATCGTTGCATAAATTATTATAATTATTTTTCACAATACTTTCTCTGTAAAATTTCATTTTTTCATTATTCCATAAACTTGCAATCGTACTATCCTTTAGATGACCTATATTCTGATGAATATAACACTGACAGTCGGGTCTGACAGAACCGTCAAAATCAAGAGTCAGACTGAACCACGGCAAATGGCACAGCAGCTTATTGTTTTCGTCATGAGTTGTATTTGCCTGATGATTTTCTTGATGAAGTTCTTTGTTACCGCATTCTTCGCACTTGTCATGCCCGTCAATCTCATTGTTTAAATCTTCCGCAGGATATTTTTCTTCTTTTTTATTTGTAAATATTTTATCCTTATCAAACGCCGCCGTTTCTTCATCAGTCAATGATACGGTTTTTAATCTGCTTTCTATTCTGATGCCGTGCATTTCCGCTTTCTTATAAACAAGCATCATCTTAAAAGACAGCAATTTTATTTCTTCGTCCGAAATATCGCTAAACATATCCTGCTCTTTTTTTATCGCAATTTCTTTTTCCGTAGGGTTTTTCGGAAGATAATCTATAGGCATATAACAGATAAAGTCAAATTTATATTTGGCGGCAAAATCGACAAATTTATCCAAATCGGCGTAATTTTCTCTCATTACGACAACGTTCATATTAAGTATCATCTTATTTTTAAATTTATTTCTTATTTCATTCAATAATCTAAGATTTTTTTCCAATACGTCAAATTTTGCGCCGCGCCTTATTTTTTCATACGTCTCTTTTTTTACTCCGTCGATAGAAATGGTCATTTCAATGTTATTTTTAACTATAAGCTCTATAATTTCTTCGTCTGCCAGCTGAAAATTCGTTATCAAACTCTGTCTCATATTAGGATAATTTAAAGCATGTTTTAAAATATCTTTAAAATAAGGCAGAAACAAAACTTCGCCGCCCTGCCACATGACTCTTTCAAGATAAGGAAATAAAGAAATTATTTCGTCAAGACGCTCTTTAGGAAGCTCCCACTTGCTTCTGCTTGTCAAACACATAATGCATGCGATATTGCATTTATTCGACAGAACTGCCATTAAATTTCTCGGTTTGCTTTGCAACGCCGTTTTTTTTGCAGCTATTTCATATTCGTTTAAAAATTTGTTTTGAAAAAAAGCATTGCCTTTTATTTTATCGGAGTTATTTTCATATAAATTTACTGTTTCCTTATACATACCGTTGTAATTATATGCCTGTGCAAGAAAACATAACACCTGACTGTTAAACGGATTTTCGGCAAGTTCTTTTAAATAATTTGCTATCAATTTATCATAGCTGCCGTCAAAACCGTAATTGCCGGGAAAACGCTGATATAACTCTTCATTTATTTCGCAGTATGTTTCATTTATAAGATTCTGAACGGCGGATTTATCCTTTATTTTATTAAGTATTTCAACCGCAGAGTCGTATTTATGCAAAGTTTTATATATTTTCGCCAGTAAAACCGCAATATATGCTTTCATTGTATTGCCGTCGGCGGCAAGGTCAAGAGACTTCTGCAAATTTACAACCGCTTTTTTATAATCAGAAATTTCATTATATATTTTGCCTATTTCAAAATATACCATATATTGTTCGCTGTATTCGCCGTCTTTTAACATAAATAAATATTTTAAAGCATTATCATATTCGGATAAATGATAATAAATTTTTGCCGTTTCCAAGTAAATATCATTTTTTGAAACATTGCCGTCATTAAGAAGACTCTGCAAAAAAGCAAGAGCTTCTTTGTATTTTTTATTATCCAAATATTCTTTGAGCAACTCTAAACCCATTAAATTATCCTCTAATTCCGTATTACAGTTTTTTATAATCTGCCAAAAATCCGGAATAGCATCTTTCCGCGCATATTGATCTGTCATCGTTTATAAGATTTTTCCTGTACTTCTGCATTTTTTCTCCGTTCCATACTTCAAAGAGACTGTCTTTTTCAGCATCTCCTACAGCCTGTCCGGGATCGCAATAACATTCGGGAAATATTCCTTTGGCTGAAACGAACATATACTTCCAAGGAACGCGGCAAAAAAACTTTCCCTTTTCTTTTGTTACGGCATTCTGTTTTTCATCATGTATATGTATATTATTTTCTTCTTTTTTATCCACGCCCATGATATCAAAAGGAATTAGGTTTCTTATATTGATTCCTTCTTTATTTACTATGAGCCCGTCAACTATTTTTTTCAGGTCCGGTATTAATAAACGGTTAACGCCTTCAAGAAAATCTTCTTCCTTAGGTACTGATGCGCTTCCCAAAATAAGACAAATTTCGTTGAACCCGTATGAAGCGGCAAATTTAAGAATTTCAGGCAAACCTCTATACGTAGATTTCATAACGACAACATTAAGAGCCAGCGGATTTTTTGATTTATACATATCTCTGTATTTTTTTATAAAAGACAAGTTATCGCACAGTTTTTTAAAAGAACCGTTTCTTCTTATGTATTCATATATTTTAGCGTCGGCGCTGTCAACGGATATTATCATATTAACATTATACCTGACCAATTTTTCAGCCATGGACTCGCTGATATTTTGGGCATTGGTTGTTATCTCCTGAAACAAATTATTACTGTAACCTACGTCAAGCATTTCTTCAAACCCTTTATATATAAAAACTTCGCCGCCCATCCATATTATTTTTTCCAGATACGGCATAAGTTTAAAAACCTCATTTTTTGTGTTTTCCGATATGTTAAAAGGTTTGTCTTTATGGCACATTATGCAGTCTAGATCGCACAAGCTTGTAGGCATAACTCTTATATATCTCGGATATGATTTTAAAACTGTTTTTTTCTCTGCTATTTCATATTCATTCAGGACAATATTGTACTCTTTAACATATTTTTGCGGAAAAAACTTTAGCAGTTCTGAAGTGATATAAGAAAGTTTTTCATAATCAGAACATTTATTCAAATACTCAAGCAGAGATTTGATATATTCAATATCTTCACTTTTAACACTTTGATTTTTAATTATTTCATCTATTTTTTCCATATTATATATCCTTTAATAATATGCGCCGAAACATCCTATTTCAGAACAAGCTTCAATAACATGCCCTTCCAAAGAGGATTTTATAATATTTTTACGGATTTGCTGAACTTTTTCACAGTTCCATGCTTCAAAAATATCATCTTCATTTATATTGCCGAACATTATTTTTTTATTATTGCATGTACAGCTGAAAGCCAATGAACCTTCGTCATATACGCTTATGTGTTTCCACGGAGCATAACACACATCTTTTTTCACGGAAGTCGCGTTTGCAGAAAAGTCTTCGCTTTTGTTGTCTTTTTCAGACATTTTTACTTCATCTTTTATTACAGGAAGACTGTTTACGAGCTCTATTCCTCTTTTTTTAAGATTAAAAGACAAGTTGTTTACGGCGGCATAAGCGTTTTCTATTTCTTTATTCATTTTTTTTAAATTTATTCCGTCATCTTCAAAGAAAATATTTTCTCTTTCAAAAAAATCTTCTCTCCAACACATCAGCGGAAGTATATAAACGGTATCCAATTTATTTTCAACGGCAAATTTTTCTATTTCACTCATTCTGTCTACGTTCTTCCTGAAAAGTATCGTATTCATCATTAGTTTGTTTTTTTCATTTCTGTATTCGTTTACTTTCTTAAGAAAATTTTTTACTTCGCCGAATTTTTTTACTCCTCTCGTATAAGAATAAGCGTCTTCATCAAAACCGTCTATTGAAACAGTAATGGAAACTTTTCCTCTCAGGACATGACTGATAAGTTTATCGGTCCATACAAGCCCGTTGGTAATAATATTCTGGTCTACATTATTTAAATACGCTACATTCGTAAGTTCAGGAAAATCTTTAAATAAACCGACTTCTCCGCCGTACCAGTTTACACTCTCGAGATACGGGAGCAGTTTAATGATATTGTCCACGCCTTTCCTGTTCATTTCCCATTTTTCTTTTATAATATTACCGCACATTTTACACTGAAGGTTACATCTGTTTGTAAGAGTAATTTCAGCTATCCGCGGTTTTGATTCCAATTTTATTTTACCTTGATGATATTCAATTTCATTAATAAAAATATTTTTAATCTGACAGTCGTCTCCCCAGTTTAAAGAAAGAACTTTGTTTATGATTCCGCCGTTTATTTTTATGTAATATCTTTTCACATATACCATTACGTGTTTTATCATCAGTCTGCATTCTTCTTTATAATTTTTATCTTCAGACAGGCGGCGGTTGTCAATGTTGCGCAAAATCAGAGACAAACAGATATCCGCTTTTTCTTCATCAAAAAGATTCAAATCTTTCGCATATATAGCTATCGCTTTATGTAAAATTCCTATTTCTCCGCAGTGAGTTTTTAAACTGTCTGTTAAGAAACCTAAATATTTTTGAACGTATTCTTGTTTTTGGAACAAATACAGAAATTTAATAAATTCCGCAAGACAATAACTGTTATTTGCTTCTCTTTTTACAAAATCTTCCATCATCCTTTCGGTAACGGAATTGATGCCTGCGCCGCTTACCGCAGCTCTTATTTCTTCAGGTATTGATAAAAATTCTTCGGTTTTATTTATATTATTATTCATTCGTATTTGTTCCTGTAAACCCGTCAAAATGATTTCAAATATTTATCCGGAACGCGCCCGTCTTTACAGCCGTCAGAACATACGGAATCAAAACCTTTATTAATTATGTTGTCTCTTACTTTTAAAACAGTTTCGCCGTTCCAAATGTTTTCTACGTTCTCTTTCACAACATTCCCTATCACAATTTTGCCGCAAAAACAATCATTGCGGACATCTCCGTCCATATCAACATGCATCTTTTTCCACGGTATATAGCAACCCATTTTATTTTTTATTATTTTAACATCATCTTTCTTTTTTGCCTCATTGCCGGAAGATTCGCGTATTTCGGGAATCCATGCTTCATAAAAAACATTTATCCCTTTTAATTTTTCTCTTAAACTGTCCGACATTTTAATAATTTTTTCCAAGATATCACGGTCTTTCCCGTAATATAAAATTTTTTCATTGCTTACCGTAAATTCGTCAAGAATATTAATATATACATGGTTAAATCCATACAGTCTTACAAAATCATAAATATCCGCCATTTGCTTATAATTGTTTTTCATTAACAAAAATTTAAGTCCGTATTTTATCTTACTCTCCGATTCGGACATCAGCTTTTTTATTAATAACAAATTTGAAACCAATTTATCAAAATCTCCGTTTATATGAATTGATTCATATGTTTTTTTATCCAATCCGTGAATCGATACATTTAATTCTATATTAGTGGCAAGAAGTTTTTTGATATTATTTTCATCAAGCAGTAAAGCATTTGTTGAAATAGTTTGTCTTACGTTATTTTTTGAAGCCTCTCCGATAAGATCGTATATATGCGGATAAAGAAGAGGTTCCCCGCCATGCCAGATAATTTCTTCTAAATACGGCATTAATTTTAATATTTCTGAATTTTTGCTTTCCGGGAACGTCCATTCTCCGAGAGAAATATTACACATTTTACACCTTATATTGCATTTGCTTGTTACAAGCAATTCGAGTTTTCTAGGCATTGATTTTAAGACTGTTTTATTTTGGGCTATTTCCGCCTCGTTAATTAAAATATTCTCTGTTTTTTTATCAGATATATGGCTGCTCATATATAAAAATAAATCTGAAATTTTAACGATGCTTATTTCATCGCCGGCATCTTTATGACAGTACATTTTTTCAGTTATTTGTTTTATTAACTGCAGAAAATATTCCTTGTGAAGATCATAATTTTCCAAAAGAGAGCCGATATGTTTTTTTACGCCGTCATAATCCTGCAGCAAAAGTAATGTTTTAATCAATCCTTTCAAAGCATATTTATCCTTTGAATTTATATCAAGTGCCTTTAAAAAAAATTTTTTAGCTTCTGTATGCCGGTTAAGAATTCCGAAAGAAACTCCTGTTTCAATAAGAAATCCGATATCTCTCGAAAAAACATCATCTTCCATTACCCGTTCAATTAATCCGTTAAATGCGTCAATATCGCCTTTATGCGCGCACTCTTTAAGAATTATTATTTTTTCCTCAATAAACTTTCTGTCCACTAAATTTCCCCGTGTATTTTATTAATACGTATATCTTAACTTTTCGTACGGTATCACATCAAATTTACAATTATCGGCACATCCCGCATATTTGTCGTTTACCAGCAGGTTATGTCTTAAATTCATTATATTCGAACCGTTCCATATACTTTCTATTGAACCGGCGTTTATGTCTCCGAGTATAAGAGCTTCTCCGCAATTACAGTTGGTTTTCACAACACCGGCACAGTCTATAAAAAGTTTTTGCCACGGAGAAAAGCATGAAATAATTTTCGAACTATTTTCTTTAGCGTCTTTTTTTATAAGAAATTCTTTCCCGCAATACGGATTTGAGTTGTCCGCCGTATTTTCATCTTTTCTTTTTATTCTTTCATTTATTACAGATTCAAAATCAGGGCCGTATTTATCCTTAAGAAGAGAAAGATATTGCTTTTCGGAAGGAAGACAATTTTCCAGTTCAATCCCGTATTTTTCAGATTTTTCTTTAATCTTATCTACTTTAGCGTCCAAATCTTTTTTTCCGTAAAAAACAAAATTGTTATCCGTATAATTGCTTACGGGCGTAAAGGTAATGCTGTCAAACTCGTACTTATACGCAAAATCGACAATATCCTCAAGTCCATGATAATTTTCTTCCATGGCAACAGCGCACAATCTTTTTTTCATGCCGGGATTATATATTTTTTTAAATTTATTAATTAAATCAAGCTGTGACAGCAATTTATCAAAAGAACCGCCCGCTCTTATTTTTTCATAAACTTCCTTAGTCGCTCCGTCTATTGAAACGGATAACTCAACGTCATAATGCATAAGCTTTTTAATAATTTTTTCAGTAATCAAAAGAGCGTTTGTCGAGATTATCTGTTTAACATAATTTTGGGCCGCCGTATCAAATAACTTTTCAAAATCCTTATATAAAAAAACTTCGCCGCCAAGCCAGTTAATCTGTTCCAGATACGGCATTAACGAAATAATTTCATCCTTCAGTCTGTCGGATATATCCCAATCTCTCATTTTTATGTTACTGCACATTACGCAGTTTAAATTACATTTGTTTGTTAAAGTAATTTCCAGTATCCTCGGCTTGGATTCTAATTTTATTTTACGTTCTTTTATTTCATTTTCGTTTAACAAAATATTTTCAAGCATCTTTTTTTTAAGAGGGAAAAAAGAAATTATTTGTTCTGATAACAGAACGGCGTCTTTTTGATTCCCGCTCAATACATATCCTTTAACATCGCAGATCAGACTGTTAACGATACATCTGAGTTCATCAAAATAATAAATATCCGGATAATTAAATTTTCTTGCTTCCAATATCGTCTTTAAGGCGGTTATTCCGTTTTTTTGAGTTTTATTTAAATCAGATATTCGCTTATAAACTTCATTTGCGGCTTCCCCGTCTAAAACGTTTGAAGAAATTATAAATATTAACTCATCTGCCGCTTTTTTTATATTGCCGGATGCTTCGTAACATTTTGATAAGAGAAGACGAAGCTTCAGGTTGTTAATATCGTCCGGCAAATATGATAACAGAATTTTCTCCAAATCATTAAAAGCTTTTTCGGCAATATAGCTTTGGGCGGTTTCATAAACTATATTTATATCATGAAAACGATTCAATAATTTATCCGCAGTTATTTTTGCTTCTGCCGTTTTATTCCCGAGTATGCTTATTCTAAACTCTTCAAGCAGACTTTCTTTATTTGAATTTTTTATTTTTTTAAGTATGCCTTCCGCCTTCCCAAAATCACTGTTTTCTCTGTATAACTTTGCAAGCAGTATAAAAGCATTTTCGTCACGACCCCCGTTAGAAACATATTTCTGCATGTATTCTACGGACTTTGTTCTGTCAAAATCAAGAAAAAATTTGGCGATTTCAAGAAAGATATTGCATTCTTTTGGAAAATTATTATTGACCGTCTCCACAATACCGTCAATAAAAGATAAATCGCCGCCTTTATATATTTTAAAAAACAATTCAAACACATAAACGTCACGACAGTCATTTTTCATTATGTTTTTTAAAAGTTTGACCGCTTCTTCAATATTTCCGGACAGGAGATAAGCTCTGGCAGCTTCAAAATTTATGCAGGTATTGCAAGGGTCATGCTTCAATAATGTATGCAAAACTTTTAAAGCTTCTTCGTAATTACCGTTTTCTATATTTTTTTTTGCTTCGTCTAATGTCGGCATTTTCCCTCTGAAAAAATTTCTTTATTTGCCCAATTCTTTAATTTTATCATACTTCTTTAATACAAAAAGATTATCCGTGTAGATTTTTAGAAAATTTTTATTTCTCACGCCTAAATCGTATATTTTTTCATAATAAACGTTTTTATCGCCCGCATTTTCTATTTGAGCGGCGCAAAATAAAACTTCATCGATGCTTTTATCCAGAAAATCTTTATCCTGTTTAACAGCCAATTCCAAAGCTTTTTTATACTCTCCGCTTTTTCTGTGGAAACCGAAAACTGATTCCGCAGTTATATAGTTATCGCAAATTTTTCCGTCTGCGCAGTTGTCTTTGCATAAATTTTCATACTCATTATTTATTATTGCGTTTCTGTAATATATAAACTCTCCGGAATTCCAGTTATCCGAAAAAGAATTTTTTGAAAAAGCCAAAACATTTTTGTTTTTTTCTGCTCTGCATTGGCAGTCAGGCCATATTGTAGCGTCAAAATCCAAAATCATCTGAACCCACGGAATATGACAGATAAGAGAATGCTTATTATACAGATTAACATCTATTTCTGCCGCGTTAACAGTCATTTTGTTTTCATTGCCGGCATTAACATAATCTCTGCATAAGTTTTGTCTGACAGCCGTATGAGCGTCCGTATGATTTTCACAACTTATCCAGCCGTTAATATCTTCTTTTACTTCAACGCCTTTATCGGCCAAATGTTCGGATAACAATGTTATCCTGTTTTCTATAGTCATATTGTACTGCTTATTTCTTTTTTGTATTTCCCTGATTTGTTTTGTAACCAAATCATTGTTATATATTTCGAATATATCTCCCTGTTTTAAAGGCATAATGCAGAAAAAATCAAAATTATATCTGTGCGCTATTTCAAACAAAGACAACAATTCCCCGTCATTGTGTTTGCTTACGACTACGTTCATTCCCAATATAAAATTCTTATTGTCATTGTTTCTTGCGCAAGACAGGTACTGTATATTTTTTACAAGTTTTTCAAAGTCGGAATTTTTCCTTATCGACTCGTATGTTTTTTTAGACGCTCCGTCCACTGAAATCGTTAATTCCAAATTCATATTAACCAGCAAATCAATTATTTCTTTATTTAAAAGCTGCCCGTTTGTTATTATGCCCTGCTGTAAATTAGGATATTTTGCCGCTTCTTTTATCAAATCAGTAAAGTAACTTAAGCAGAAAACTTCGCCGCCCTGCCACATTATTTTTTCCAAATAAGGGAAATATTGTTTTATTTCGCCGAGCCTTTCAACAGGAAAACTCCAGTCAAAATCTTTTACATAACACATAATGCACTGCAAATTACATTTATTTGAGAGATTTACTCCCAATCTGACCGGTTTTGATTCCAGAACGGTTTTACCCTGCGATATTTCCAAAAAATTAAGAAGTTTATTAATAAAGAATATTTCATTTTCAGGAATTAAGCCTATGTGTTTTTTTATAAATTCAACAAGTTTTTTATATTCTCTTTTAATAAGATATATTTCCGCTAAATTCACGACTGCATTGATGTTTTCAGGGTTGGATTTAATTCTGTCAATGTACTTTTTTTCAAGCTCTTTATATTCATCTTTTTTAAGATTTTTCGGTATTCTTTCATAAAAAAGAAAATTTATATCTTCCAATTCTCTGCATATTTCATAATTCTTTAAATCATCAGAGGCATACTTACGGGCTTTTTCGCAAACGCCTGCAGCCTTTCTGAAAAAACCGGTAAGCTTGTATATTTTTGCCAGAAACATGAGCGAATAATAAGAAAAATCGGCTGAAGGATTACTGCTTTCCAAATATAAATTAAAATATTTTTCAGCTTCGCGGTAATTATTCATGCTCAAATAATTCTTCCCCATTTCAAAAAAAAGATAATCTTCTTTTTGATAAGCAAGAGCCATGTTATAAAAATCATTCGATTTTAGATAATCATTTTCTCTTGAAAATTGTTTGGCCTGTTCAACCAATTCGTCAAATTTATTCATATTTCTATTTATCTTCAACCGGTCTGCAAAGTTTATGCCTTATCTGTCCGGAAATACATTCCGGCTGGCACAAATCATGAAAATCATTACTTGCGATTTTCTTTCTGTAAAGCTGCATATTTTTGCTGTTCCACAATTCTTTCAAACTGAAATGCTCGGTGCTGCCTACCCATTTTGTGCACATGGCGTAAGGTCTTACCTGTCCCATATTATCCAAAAGCAGCCTCTGCCACGGGGCATAACATATCATTCTGTTGTTTTTTTTCTTTGCAGGTTCAGCCGCCTTAATATTGTTTTCCGAGGCATTACTTATCGGTTTTTTTTCCATAACCGGAGCAGAGTCTTGTTCTTTTTCATCAGAATCGTTTTTATTTTCTTCGCCGTCTATAATAGAATGTTTAAAATTAATTTCCTTGCATTCGCAGTTTATAGGCATCCAGTTGTTGAATCTGATACCGTATTCTTTTGATTTTGCTTCGGCGCCCGGAATTATATTTCTCATATATTCAAAAGCTTTTTCGTCTATAGGTTCAAAAATATTTTCTTCAGGATATCCCCTTATTGGATTCAGCGTGATTGCCGTAAACTCATATTTTTTCGCAAACTCCACCATCTCTTCTATTTCTTTATAATTAGTTCTGCATATTACGGGATTGTAATAAGTATTGATTTTTGCTCCGGTAGATTTTCTTACTTCCTTTATCAGCTCAAGGACTTTACACAATTTTTCAAAACTTGCGCCCCTTCTTATATATTCATAACTTTCTTTTCTTGCTCCGTCGATAGACAGCACGAGTTCGACATTTCCTTTCGCTATAATTTCAAGATTTTTTTCGTTCAGCAGCAGTCCGTTCGTAAAAATAACCTGATTTAAATTTTTACATTTAACGCCTTCGGACAACATATCGTTAAAACCGTCCATTAAAAAAACTTCGCCGCCCTGCCAGCATATGTCTTCCATATAAGGAAGCAATTCAACTATCTCTTTTAAAATTCTGTCCGGTTCCTGCCATTTCCCTTCTCTCCAAATATCGCAGATTCGGCAGCTTATATTGCATTTGTTCATTATCATACCGATCATTGCTCTGGGCTTTGATTCCAAAATTTCTTTTCTCATTGATATTTCATATTCGTTCAACGCTTTATTGTGCAGGAATTTATCGTTTTTTATAACGTCTTTGCTCAATAATTTCTTAAAAACGTTTATTGATTCCGTATCGTTTCCTGCTTCTCTGTAAGCAATTCCCAATTCAAAACTTGTCATTATGTCGTCAGGATATAAATCAGACGCTTTTCCTATGCTGCTTACGGCATTGTCCAAATCGCCGAGCGATTCGTAAAGTCTGCCTATTTCTTTGTAAACATCCGCATTATCTTTTATTTTATCTGTAAATTTTTTATAGTATTTCATCGCCAAATCAGTTCTTCTCTGCCTGTGGTAAATTCTTGCCAACTCCAAATCGGCTTTATTATAGAGCGGATCCAGTTCCAAAACCCTTTTATATTTTTTTTCGGCTTCATTGTCATTGCCCTGTATCTGTTTTATTCTGGCAAGTTCAAAAACGGCATATTTGTCATCAACCGCAGACAGAATATTTTCGGCTTCTTTAAGCTTATTGTCATTTATAAGTTGTTTCGCTTTTTCTATTTGTTCTCTTAAATCCATATCAAAATCTCCAAAATATTTATTTACCCGTTTTTCTTATCCTTTCAAAGCAGTCTCCGGAAGTTTTACAAAAAGTCACGCATTGTTCAGGAAGCCTGCCTTCCAAAAGTCTCTTTCTGAAATCAATCATTCCTTTTCCGTTCCATAAATCGCAGACATCGTCGACTTTTATGCCGTCGACGTCGCAATGGCATACCGGCATAACAATATTCTCTCTGCCGATAAACATTCTTTTCCATGGAGCCAGACAGAATATATCGTTATTTTTATTTGTATCATGCAGGCTCAAATCAATCTGCTTTTCACAAACCTGACTTTCGTCTTTATGAATTTCCGCGCAGGCAGATTCTTTATTGACATATTCTATATTTGAATCTATATTTATTATCATTTGCTGTTTTTCAAATCTTTCTCTGTATTCGTTAATTTTGGAAACTGCAAAATTATTTTCTTCATCATTCAGACCTTCATCTTTTGCCAGATAACTCGGAAACAGTCTCTGGAATAATATTTTTGAAAAACCTTTTTCAATCGCAAACTCGACCATGCGGTCAATTTGTTTATAATTTGATTTCATAACCACAGACTGCATGCCAAGCATAAACGACTTCTTTTTGGTTATTGTTTTGTTTATTAAATCAATTTTTTTCAGAAGGGCATTAAAATTCCCTTTCCTTCTTATTTTTGCATATGTGGCTTCGTCTATGCCGTCTATAGAGATATCAAGATGAATCATTCCCTGCGTATTTTCTATAATTTCTAAAATTTCTTCGTCCACCAGCAAGCCGTTTGTCGTTACAGTCTGTTCAATTCCGTATAAACCTGCGGTTTTAAACAAATCTTTAAAACCTTTGTATAACAGAGGTTCGCCGCCCTGCCATATAACGCTTTCCAAATACGGCATATACCCTGTGATTGATTCTTTAATACTGTCAGGCATAACATAATACGCCTGCGGAAGACCGCACATTATGCAGTCAAGATTGCACATCGTAGTTAAAACAACCTGTAAAAACCTCGGCTTTGAAAGCAGCTTTATTCTGCCTTCCGCAAGTTCAAGTTCGTTCAATATAATATTTTCCGTTTTTTTATCTTTAATGTAATCTTTAAATTGATTTATTATTTTGACTGTTTCTATTGCTTCTTTATGCTTTCTGTCTTCATTAAACTTAGAAGCAATATCGATAAGAACTCCGATTATCTGTTTTCCCTGTCCGTCAAAACTTCCGCATTTCATTAACTCCCCGGCCTTTTCAGAAGCTTCTTGAAATGAGTACGTTTTTATAAGTTTATAAAATTCTTTTAACTTTATTTCCGTTTCTATTTGGTTCATATTTTCCCCGGACAAATTATTTTCTGACTTCTACTCCGTCATCTCCGGCGCTTTTGCATAAACCGGAGCAACAATCGTATAAATTGCCGTTAATTATTGATTTTCTATATTTTATAATTCCGTCCGAGTTCCAAATATCGTCGCTTCTTTGAACTACGGACATATCCATGCTCAACGGCGCGCAATAACAGCTGAATCTTATTGTATGGTTATAATCAAGAAAAAGCGTTTTCCAGGGAGCAACGCAAAAAAGCCTGTCGTTTCCGGCTTTTTTGTTTTTAACTTTCTTTTCTTTTTCCTGAACCGGCGCAACTTTGCAGTCATTATTGTTATTTTCAGAATCAGAAAGCAAAGCTCCTGCATCGGCAGATTTGTTATTGTCTAAAATTTCAGGTTCGTCGTTAATATTAATATTTGTGACAATCCTTAAAGGTATTTCTTTATCTTCCGATTTTTTATGAAAATATCTTAATTTTTCATTTATAATCTTTTGCTGTTCTCTGTCCGGAATCAAAATATCGTCTCCCAAATCCGCCATGTATTTTTGAAAATACACAGATGAAAATCCGTATAACAAGGCAAACTCTATTATTTCCTCAATCTGATCGTAATTTAAACTCATCATAACAACTGCCATAGAGTAGTTAAAATCCGGTTTTCTTTTTTTGTGTTCCCTGATTTGTCCGAGCACTTCCAGAAGATTGTCAAATTTTGCTCCTGCTCTTATTTTTTCATAGACGTCTTTTCTTGGAGAATCAATCGATATTATTATTATCATATCATGATTAACAATAATGTCCAAAGTTTTTTTATCAAGCAATAATCCGTTTGTCAGAAAAGTCTGGCGGACATTATATTTAGCAGCCATTTCTATAATTTCATAAAACCTTTTATATACGAGAACTTCGCCGCCCTGCCACATTATATTTTCCAAAAAAGGAAGATTCTCTGCAATAACATTGAAAACCTTATCATCCATCGTATATGTTTCTTTGCGGACTCTGCACATTATACACTTTAAATTGCATGCGGTTGTGACAACTACATGCATCCTTGTAGGCTTTGATTTCAAAACGGTCTTTTTGGAGGCTATTTCGTATTCATTCAATACTTTGTTGTACATAAATTTATTTTCTTTTATAAATTTATCATTCAGCACCGTCAGGAAAATTTCAGCCGCCTCTTTATATTTACCGATTTCTCTTAACATAACGCCTATTTGGAATACAGTGTCCTTATCATCCATTTTTAAAACCATCGGCAGGATGTTTTTCGATTTTCTTTCGCTTATAAATTTTTTGGCTTTTTCTATATAATATTGAGACTCCACTTATATTCTCCTTAAATCTTCCGGGATACTGCCGTTCAGGCAGTCGTTATTGCACCAGTTTTGAGGATTACCCAGAACCCTTTTTCTGTATTCCTGCATGTCCGGGCTGTTCCAAATGTTCAATATGGAATCATGCTCAATATTTCCTACGGGTTTGCTGCATAAACATCCCGGTCTGACTTCTCCTCCGGGATCTATATTCAACTGCTGCCACGGTAAATAGCAAAATATTTTATGTTCTGTCTCAACAGTCTTTTTTTCACTGCAGTCTCCGCCGCTTTTATTTTCAACGGATTCTTTAACGCACTCTTTTTTAAAGGCAGTTTTTTCTTCTTTTATAACGGGCAGCGAATGAAAAAATTTAATTCCAGACTGTCTGCTTTTTTCAGAAGCCGTTTCAATTTTTTTAGACAATTCCGAAATAATTTCTCTGTTTTCGCCTATATAAATATTCTCTTCTATGTTCTGTCCGCCCCATATAGGCATCATATATACTATGTCAAAATTATATTTCTGCGCAAAATCAATAAACATGTCCGCATATTTATAATTCGATTTCATAACAACCGTATGCATTTTCAAAGAAAGTTTTGAATTCTTTTTTTTACGCACGTCGTTTAATTTATTTATATTTCTTATCAAAACGTCAAATTTAGACCCGTATCTTATCCTTTCATATACGTCTTTATCCAGCCCGTCGATAGATATTGTAAGCTCTATATTCGCCTCTGTTAACAAATCTATCCATTTGTCATTCAACAGCATTCCGTTTGTGACTATTGTCTGATGCAAATGTTTATTGTTTAAAGACTCAATAAAAAGTTTTTCAAAAGTTTCAAGAAGAAACACTTCGCCGCCCTGCCAGTTAACGCTTTGCATATACGGCAGCAAAGATTCTATTTCTTTCATTGTCGTCTGCGGCATATCCCACTGTTTTTTAACAACTTCGCACATTATGCATCTTGAGTTACATCTGGTCGACAGAGTCGCAATCATCCTTTTAGGGTATGATTTAAGCACGATGCTGCCGTCATTAATTTCCCGGGCGTTTAATTCCAAATTTTCTTTTACTTTATCCATTTAATCCTACCAGCAGGTAAATTTTTTATGTTCAGGAGACACTATACCGTTTATGCAGGAATCACAGCACCAGTCTTGTTTAAAAGCGGCAAGACTGCTTCTGTATTGCTGCATTTGCAGATTATTCCATACTGAGCCGTAGTCTTCGCACTTATGTATATTGCCGGCTTCTTTTAAACACATACATTCGGGTTTCAAATCTCCGTTAACTGTAGTCGCCAGCTGTTTCCACGGTCTGAAGCATAACGGCATCTTTTCAAAACTTCCGCATAATGATGAAACTCCGGAACATACTTCATTTTCTTTGTCTGTCTGCGGTTCGGCATTTATTTTTTCCTGCTTATCATTTTCCTGAAATGACTGCTTTTCCTTCAAAATAATCTCAGGAAGCCAATCTAAAACTTTAATATTATTTTCACGGGCTTTTTTCAAAGCTTTTTGTCTTATAACGTTAATATCTTCCAGCGTTTTCAAGGATTTTCCGTCAAAATCATACTTTCTGCCGTCACGGCCGTCTAGTCCGTCGACAGACAAAGGAGACCATATAAGAACGTCGAATTTGTAATTTATCGCAAAATCGACTATTTTATCCAGCGTATAAATATTTTCATCCGAGATTGTCGTTCTCATTGTTAAGGTAATATTTGAATTATTTTTTATCCTTGCCGATTTTATGTTGTCCAGATTAAATAATAGTTGTTCGAATTTTGCTCCGAACCTGAGTTTTTCATAAACTTCTTTTTCTATGCTGTCTATTGACACCGTCAAATCAAGATGATTTGCCGAAGACAACAGATTTGCCCATTTTGCATCCACCAATAACGCATTCGTTATTATAATCTGCTTTAAGTTTTTATTTTTTGACGCTTCTATAAACAATTTTTCAAAATCTTTATACAAAAAGACTTCGCCGCCCTGCCATGTGATAAGTTCCAAATTCGGCAAATTTTCAAGAATATATTGTTTAAATTTGTCCGAAATTTCCCAATGGTTCGACTGATGAACCGTCGCGCACATAGGGCATTTCAAATTGCACTTGTTAGTTAACATAACAAGCATAATCCTGGGTTTTGATTCCAGTACCGTTTTGCCGGCGGCAATTTCGTATTCATTCAAAAACAAATTATAAAAAAATTTATTGTTTTTTACGGCATCGTTTTGGAAATACATTTCGCATATTTTAAAGACTTTATCTTTTTCGCCCAAAAAATTATATATCTGGACTAATTTTGACGCAACAGCAACGTCTTCTTTTTTTAAATCAATGTACCTTCCGTAAAATTGCGCCGATTCGGAATATTTTTTTTCATTGAAAAAAATCTCTGCCGTTTCCAATATCAAAGAAGGCTCTATATTTTCATGACGGCTGTTAAAAAAATTTAACAATTCTTTTGTTCTGCCGCTTTCTTTATATGATTTCAACAAAATATCCATGACATTTTTATTATCCGGAAATTTTTTATTAACCTGTAAAAACAAAGAAACGGCTTCGTCAAATCTTCTCAAAAAAAACAATGTTTTGCCGTATTCGAAAGCAATATCAAAGTCTTCCGGATCAAATATGCTTTGAATCATATTTAACGCTGCTTCATAATTGCCGTTTAACTGTTCTTGTTTAGCAGTTTCCAATATTTGAGCTTTATCTTCCACTTACCATCTCCCGGTACATTCGGTTCTGCACATATCTTCAGAAAAGTTTTTGTCAATCATTCTTTGTCTGTACTCACGGCTCATCGGGCTGTTCCATATTTCGTCTATTGAATTGTTGTAAATATTTCCTATGCTTTTTACGCATGAGCCGGTAAGCAGAACATTCCCGTCGTCACATATCATCATATAATTCCACGGCATCTTGCAGCAAACTCTGTTTACGGGAACTATCGCGTCTTTAGGCTCTTCATTTTCTTCTTTCCTTATTTCAGGCACAGGCTCATTTCCGCAAACCGCAGGTTTCTCCTGATTTTGTTCATTTTGTTTTGAAATTATGTCTTCAAAACTGTCATCCCCGCATGGAAGCAATATATCTAAGTCTATATTATATTCTTTTGCTCGTTGTTTCAAAACGGGTATTGCCTCATAAATATACTTCAAAGCTTCCCTGTCTTTTGTTTCTCCGTCAAAAATATTTTCATTCGGAGCCGTATCAAAGTGCAGAGCCATCAGAGAAAGCTGGTTGAACCCTTCATTTTTTGCAAGTTCAAGAAGGTCATAAATTTGTCTGTAATTCGTTTTCATTATAACGGCATTCATTCTTATGTCTTTTTTTATGCCGTACTTTTTTTTGGTTTCCATCGTGTATCTTACGTTTTCAAGAAGCTTTTCAAAATTAGAACCCTGTCTTATTTCCTCATATACTTCCTTAGTAACTCCGTCTATTGAAAAAGTCAATTCGGAATTTTCAGTCTTTACTATTTTTTCTATCCATCTTTTATTTAAAGCTATTCCGTTTGTTATGACCTGCTGTTTTAAATTATTCCATTTTCCCGCTTCGTCAAACATTTCTTCGAAATGTTTATACAGAAAGACTTCTCCGCCGAGCCATACGAGTCTTTCCATATAAGGATAATTATTCATTACTTCCTTTGCCGTTTTATAAGGCAAATCCCATTTATTATGCCACAAACCGCAGGTTTTGCATCTTATATTGCATCTCGATGTTACCGTTACCCATAATCTTTTCATTTTTGACTGCAAAACCGTTTTTCTCTGTAAGATTTCTATTTCGTTTAATATCGTGTCCCTGTCAAATTTGTTATCGGGAGTCAATGCCAGAGCTTTTTGTCCGGCAGCGTCCGATTTTTCATTTTGTTTTGTAATATAATACAGTTCCACAAGCTTAAGATATATGTATTTGTCGTTTTTCTTATCCGCAATTTTCTCAAAAAAATCTATGGCTTTTTGATAATCTCCTTTTAAAAAATATATCTCGGCCAATTCCATATAAATATCTTCCCTGTATTCTTCAATATCCGCCAGTCCGTTGAAAATTTCTATTGCCTTTGTTAAATATCCCTGCGATCTTTTTAACTTTGCTTTCAGCAGCTGCACTTCCGTATTGCCGCTGTCTGCCGCATCCGCTTTTTTTATTAAATCTTCGGCGCGCATTATGTCGTTTTTACAAAATGACATTTTTATAAGCTCAATACAAAAAATAATTTTATTTGTTTTATTAAACAGTTCGTCCAACAACTGCCATGCTTTGTCATAATTATTTGAAAGACAGGCCGTCTGCGAAAGTTCCTTTATCGCTTCAATGTGTTCGTTGTTATGCGCCACGACTTCGATGAAACAATCAATCGCTTTAGAAGAATTGTTTGACATTTTATAACTTTTGCCTGTTTCAAACACCGCAATTTCACGGTATGCGGCGTTTTGTTCAAGCTGCTTAAATAACTCTATCGCCTTATCGTATTCTTTTTTATTTTGATAATCATAAGCCTGCTTTAAAAGTTCTTCCATTATTTTTTCTCCAAAATTTCAGTTTCCCAGTCGTCAACCCATGTATTAAACCACCTGCTTTCTTCATTGGGAACCATACATCTCCAGCATCGGCAGCTGTCGACATAATAACATTTTTCCGGTTCTTCCAAAAGCTTAACCGATTTGTCAAACAGATTGCCTAAATAAGTATTCTCGTTAAACAAACAGCATCTGTATGTATTGCCGTTAGGGTACATTCTCGCATACATCCTGCCCATTTCACATTTTTTAAATCTGCCGTTCTTTTTGTTTGTAATATATTCTTCACTGATTATGTTTCGTATTTTTTCTCCGGTCTCGTCCGACATTGCCGTTTCTTTATCGCTTTCAAAATGAAAAAATTCAGTATCCGCCATCTGATTTCTCCAGTCTAATTCAGCCTCGCTTTTTTTATCCATATCGTAAATAAAATTCTTTTCTTTTTCGGCATAAGCCGCAGGATACTGTTTACCGTTATAACAGCCTGAAAACGGATGTATAAAAAAAGGTATTCCCATATTTTCTATTACTTTTTTCGATTCCGGTATATTCTTTAAAAATTCCGGATAAGCCACATATGAAACCGACAATTTATATTTTTTCTTTTGCAATATTTCCAGCTTTCTTGCAAAATCTTCAAGAGAAACAAATTCACAGTGGAGACTTGCGTCTATTCTTACGTTGTCAGGATCAGTGAAATCGCAAAACTTGTTTACGTCAAAAGACAAATTCGTTCCTATTTGAAGTCTGTGGTATTTTGACATATCCGACATTAATTCGTGGAAAGACGGATATATTGACGGCTCGCCGCCGTCTATTCTGACCCTTGCCATACCGTATTTATCATAAATTGATTTCCAACTGTCCGTTATTGTTTCTAATTTTTCATATCTTGCCGTATTATTTGGGTTGTTTTTAAAAGTTACGTATTCCGGCCTCGGAGCATAACAATAAGCGCATTTATAATTGCATTCGTAATGCATTGTCCATGTGACAATAAGCCTGTAAGGAGCTGTTATTCGGCGCGTTTTTTCCACTTTTTCTATATTTTCTATGCAATGTCTTAATTCGGAACTTATCTTCAGTTTTTTTATATTTTGCAGAGTCTCCATTGCTTTTTTACCTTCACAAAGATACCTTTGCAAAATCATTTTTTCTATATAAAGAGTAACATTTTCCTGTTCTTGGGATATTTGGCAGTCTATTATTTCCAAAGCTTTTCTTAAATTAACGGCATACTCTTCATCGGCCCCTGATTCACGGCAAAGCAAAGCTAATTCTGTATAAAACCAGTATTTTGTATTATCAAGTTTAACAGCTTCTTTCAAATCAGACATTGCTCCGTTCAAATCGGAAAGCCGTTTTTTAACTTTCGCTCTTTCGACATAAAAAACGGCATCTCCGCCGTTTAATTCAACAGCTTTGTCAAAATCTTCCAAAGCGCCGTTGAAATCGGAAAGGGCGCTCTTAACTTTTCCCCTTTCTGCGTGAAAAACGGCACTGCCGCCGTTTAGCTCAACAGCTTTGTCAAAATCTTCCAAAGCGCCGCTGAAATCGGAAAGGGTTCTCTTAATTTTTCCCCTTTCATTATATAAATTACAGTTTTGCTTATCCGATTCTATCTTTAAATTTAAATCCGCCAACGATTCTTGTATATTCTTATCTGTTTCTGAAAACTCTTTTAATTCTTTAAGGTTCGGAATGTACGAATTATCCGTTTGCCGTATCATCGATATATATTTAAAAGCCTGTTTTTCGTCTTTCTTGGCAAAATATATCTTTGCCAATGACTCATAAAACAGAATACCGGCGTTTTGTTCCGAAAGTTCTTTTAAAAACTTTTCGGTTTTATTGTAATTCATCGAAAGACAGGCCGTCTGAACAAGTTCTTTGACAGCCTCTTTTTGGTTATTGTTGTATTTTATTAATTCTATAAAACAGTCGACGGCCTTATCAGGATTGTTTAGCATTTTGTAGTTTTTAGCCGTTTCAAACAAAGCCGTTTCATAATAAGCGGCGTTTTCTTTTAACCGAGCTAATAATTTAATGGATTTTTCATATTCTCTGTTTGCCTGGCAAGAATATGCTTCCTTTAAAATTTCTTCCAATATTATCTCCTAAATTTCCGTTTCCCAGTCATCCATCCATGTATGAAGCCATCTGCTTTCTTCCGCAGGAACCATACATCTCCAGCACCGGCAATTGTCGACGTCATAACACTTCTCTGCTTTTTCAAGTAATTTAAGCGATTTATCAAACAAGTTGCCCAAATAGGTATTCCCGTCGCTTGAGCAACATCTGTATGTGTTGCCGTTAGGATATATTCTCGCGTACATTCTTCCCATTTCGCATATTTTAAATTTACCGTTATTTTTATTCTCAAGCTGATGAGCGAGTTTTGCCGATTCTGTTTTTTCTATTTCTTCTTTAGACAATTTACGCTGGTCATTAGTTTCTCTTTTGTAATCGGCTTTCCTTTCTTTTCTCCAGACAAGTTCCGTAGCGCTGTTGACATCTATATCGTAAATAAATTTTTTATCGCTTTCCGTATATGAAGCAGGATATTGTTTATTCTCGTAAAACCCCGAATAAGGATGAACAAAAAAAGGTATTCCCGTCTTTTCTATGCTTTTTTTGGCAAAAGGAATATTTTCAAGAAAATCAGGGTATGCGACATACGATACGGTAAGTTTATAACCGCGTTTTTGCAGAAATTCTAATTTTTTTAAAAATTCTTCCAAATTCGTGTACTCGCAGTGCAGACTGGCGTCAACTCTCATGCTGCCCGGATCGGTACTGCCGCAAAATTCATTTACGTCAAACGACAAATTTGTATTTAAATGCAATTTATGCATTTTTGACAATTCTTTGACTATTTTATAGAAATCAGGATAAACGGTAGGCTCGCCGCCGTCAAGCCTGATTCTTGACATTCCGTATTTGTCAAAAATATATTTCCACGCGTCAATTATAACGTCTGAAGATTCATATTTCGCCGGATTGTTAGGATTATTGGCAAAAGTTATATCCTTCGGTTTTGGAGCATAGCAGTATGCGCAGTCATAATTGCAAAGGTAATGCATTCCCCATGTAAAAAAAACTCTGTAAGGAGCTGTTTCTTGTCTTGTTTTTTCAACATTTTCTATATTGTTTATAAAAGTTTCAACCTTTTTTTCTTTCTTTAAAGTTTTAACTTTATTTAACGTTTCTATTGCGCCCGCACCGTCAAGAAGATATCTTTGGAGTACTATTTTTTCAATATACAGATTTATATTTTCAGGTTCCTGCGCTATTGCGGAATTTATGCTTTCGACAGCTTTCTTATAATCTTTCAGTCTTTTATACAGTTTTGCAAGTTCAACGGCAACGGCGGTTTTATTGCATAGATTTGATTTATTAATCAGAGATTCGAAAATATCAACGGCTTCTTTTATCTTGTCCGTTCCAACATAAATATTTGCAAGTTCAAATTTCAGTTCATCGCTGTTTTGCAAAAAATCAGAATATTCATTTATCAGCCGCTCAGCCTGAAGCAGCTGATTATTTGCCCTGAAATATTTAACAGCTTCAAGCAAAACTGAAATATCAGCGCATTTTTCTGATTTTAATTTATTTAACAAATCATTTATCATCTATTATCCATTGAGATTCTATCGGGCAATAATCTTTTTCGCATTTTGAACACTCGTTGAAAAGAGAAAAATTATCGTCCGTAATCTTACCGACCGAACCGTTTTTATACTGGCTGCATCTGTCAACCGTACCGTCAACTCTTATAACCGCATAATCTGAACCGGCTCTGCATAACTTACCTTTAGGAGAAGTATTCTGCAGTTGGTATTCCATTTTTTGAGAACCCTTATACGGGCTTAAATCTTCTATGATTTTTTTTTCTTCTTCTGAATTCAGCATAAAACCGTCTCCCCTTAAAGGCAGCGGTATAAGTTTTATTCCCTGTTCTTTCAATCTTAAACTTCTTTCCGGCATCGCTTTAATCTGATTCGGAAAACACACGTAATAAATTTGTCTGTCCGGCAGATAATCTTTTGCCAAAACGGCTTTTTTAAAAAATTCGTCAAAATCTGCGAATGACGGATGGAAAGTAGGCGCTATTCTGAAGCTTTCCGGAGAAAACTTAGATATCAATTTCTCTACGTCCCATGACAAATTAGTGCATATTTCCGGAAAATGTTTTGATGCGATAACTTCTATAATTTCATAAAAATTCGGATAAAAAGACGGCTCGCCTCCGGAAACGTATATATGGCATTTCCCGTACATATCGTATATTCTGTTCCATATTTTACCCCATTCCTGAGCCGAAAGAATCACGTCAAGCTCCGGATGGTCTTTCCATACACCGCAGTAAGGACACTGATAATTGCATCTGTGGCATAAATCCCAGCCGAAAAATTTCACTTTACACTTCCCGTAATAAAATTTTTATCTTAAAAATATCTTCTTTGGCGTTCTTACACGCTCAAACGCAGTCTTATAATTTCTTTATTAAAAAAACAAACCGTTAGCAACAACGGTTGTTCTTACGTTATTTTTTGTCAACCATCAAAAATGCCCATTCATTACAAGGACAATTCTGCGAAGGACACTGTCTCGGTTTATCCCATAATTTAAAATCAGCGTCAAAAATATTGCCTATAATTATTTGTTCGCCTTTCCAGCTTGCTCCGCCGCAAGGCAAAACTTCTCCGTCAGGATGAATTAACGCGTAAGTATGGCCGGCATTACATAATTTGCCTTTTGTGACCAAAGGCTCCGTTTGAAATTTTTCATCCTTTCTTTCCCCTATGGCTATGCCTATGATTTTTTTCTCTTCGTCAGTGTATGAATCCGGATAATTTTTACCGTTGTAAGTTCCCCAAAAAGTAGAAACCGAAAAATAAATATCATTGTCCGAAAAAAGTTTTTTATATTCCGGAATATCCTTTATCTGAGGAGGATATGAAAGATAAAGCACTCCGATTGAAAGTCCGTTTTGTCTTATGGCCTTTGCTTTCGGAAGAAAATCTTCTATCTTTGCAAACAACGGGTGAAAAGTCGCTCCCATTTTAAACCTTGTTTTTACTTTTTCGCTTTTATCGTTTATGATTTTATCAAGATTACCTGATAAATTTGTCATTATTGAAACCGTATGATAATTTAATATTTCAAGTATAAATTCGCTGAATTCAGGATATATGGACGGTTCCCCGCCGGCTATTTCCAGATGGCATTCTCCGTATAAATCATAAATTCTTTTCCATACGGCCGTCAGTTTTTCAAAACCGGGATATACGTTTCTCTTTTCAAATTCATCCCATTTTCCGTGCCACCAGCAGTACGGACATCTGAAATTGCAGCTCCAATGAAGATCCCAGGAAAAACTTATTTTATTTTTCATTTACAATCCACCTGAATTCACAAGGACATTTTGTATGTTTGCACACGATCGGTTCAGTCCTCATGGAAAAATCTTCCTTTAAAATATTGCCGATAAGATAATCCCCGCCGGTTTCCTTAAAGTCATTGCCGCATGGATATACGGTTCCGTCGCAGTCAACTCTTGCGTATAACTGGCCGGCCCTGCATAATTTGCCTTTGCTGTCAGTCTGTTCAACCTGCACGTCAGCCCACTTTTTGTCTATCTCGGCAATATCTTTTGTAACTCCGTAAATAATTTCTTCTTCTTCTTTCGTAAACGATTCAGGATATCTTTTGCCGTTGAAAATTCCTCTGAACGGAATCGGCGTAAACCTTACGTTTTTAGACAAAAAAGTTTCTTTGACTTTCGGCATTTGTCTTAACTGGTTCGGATGCGTTACATAATGGACTCTGCAGTTTACGTTATATTTTTGCAAGATTTCTATTTTTTTAACAAAGTCGTCAAGGTCGGCAAAAATAGGATGAAAACTTGCGCCTATAAAAAGTTTTGAACAGTCAAGGCTGCTGACAAGCTGTTCAAGTTTCTCACGGCTGTATGAAAGATTCGTATCAAACGATATCTCGGCAAACTTGTTTAATTCAACGAGCAATTCCTGAAAATTAGGAAAAATTGCCGGCTCGCCGCCTGTTATTATAATTTTTATATCGCCGTATTTATCGTGTATTCTTTTCCAAGCTTCTACCCATTTTGTGTACGGCATTCTTACATTTTTTTTCTCAACATAATCCCAGTGTTCGGAAAAAAAGCAGTAATAACATTTATAATTGCATCTGTAATGAATCAACCAGTCAAATTCTATCATTTATTTAAAGATGGCTTAACCTTCGGAGTTTTCCAATGGAACAGCCAATTCTCCTCTTCATTTAATATCATTGCAACCCAGCACGGACATTTGTCATACGTGCACGGCTTCGGCTCTTCATAAAATTTAAACGTACCGTCTATAAGATTCCCTATGAAACCGTCAGGCTGAACAAGACAGCATCTGTAAGCGTTTCCGTCCGGATGTATTTTGGTATACATCTGACCCATTCTGCACAATTTATGATAATGCTTATTCGTTTTCGCATAATGCGCCGTTGAATCATAAGCCACATTGTTTTTTATGCTCAGCTGAATATTTTCTTCTTCTATATGTTTAGGCGTTTCTTTAGGGACGTTCTTGTCAGCTTCATGAGATTCGTAAGCCTCCATCATTCTGGAAGCGGTATTTTTATCCGCAGCTTCTATTATTCTTTTTTCTTCTTCGCTGTAGTTTTTCGGATATATTTTCCCGTTATACGTGCCTCTGAAAGGCATAATGTCCAAATTGACGTGAATATCGGCAAGCCTTTGTTTGTAATAAGACATTTTTTCAAGCTGCGTTGGATGAGCCACATAATTTATGCCGAGATCATAGCCTGCGTCTTTAAGTTTTTTAATTTTAATAAAATGCTCTTCAAAATCGGCAAACTGCGGATGAAAAGAGCCTGCGAATTTCACTCTCTCCGGACCTATTAAAGACATAAACTTATCGACGTCCCATGATAAATTTGTGTCAAACTCAACAGTAAAATTTTTTATCAAATGCAAAGTCAATTCAAAAATATCAGGATAACAAAAAGGCTCGCCGCCGGAAATATGTATATGCCCGCCGCCGTATTTTTTATAAATATCATCCCATATCTGTTTCCATTTTTCCAGCCCCGGATATCTGTTTTTTTTCTTTTCTTCTTCCCAACTGTCGCAGAAAAAACAGTAACTGCATCTGAAATTGCACTCATAATGTATATCCCATGTAAAGAAACATCTGTTGGGAGGAATATTACATCTGCTTTGTACTGTGTCTGTCATTATTTTTTACTTCCTTGTTCTTTTAAAATTTTTGCATATTCTCTCATATATTCCAACTTATATACGGGATGGTCCAGCGCTTCCCATAAAGGTTCCCATTTTTCTTCTTCTTCGCCTACAAACATTCCTTTAAAACACGGACAGTCATAATTGACGCTGCAAGGCATAGGAGCATCGTGAAGTTTAAAATCCTTATCGAGAATGCTTCCCAGTTTGCCCGAATCTATACCGTGATAACCGGCGCAGCATCTTGTAACCGTTAAATCAGGATGAATTTTCGCATACATCTGTCCCATTCTGCAAAGTCTTCCGAACTTAACTTTTGTTTCTTTTATTTCCTTGTTTTCTTCTTTCTCGACTCTCCATTCAAGCCATCTTGAATTCATATCGTTTAAGTGCTGGTCGTTTGAATCGGTTGCAAACCCTTCCAAAAGTCTTTTTTCTACGGCATCGTAACTTTCAGGATATTTTTTACCCTTATAATTGCCTATAAAAGGAATTATTTTAAAGTACATCTGCAAATCTTCAAGTCTTTTTTTATATTCCGGTATTTTATCAAGGTGAGGAGGATATCCGACATACGCCAGCGTTGACGGGAATCCGTGGAAATGAAGATATTTCAACTTCTCAAAAAAACTTTCAAAATCACAAAACTCAGGATGAAAACTTGCTGATATTGAAAGTCCTCCCGGTTTTACTTTATCAAGAAAATCATTAAGATCAAAACTCAAATTTGTAGTAATGTCAACGGTGTGCTTTTCCAAAAGCATTCCGAGAAATTTTAAAAAATTCGGATATATCGTAGGTTCGCCGCCTGAAAATCTTACATGCGTACACCAGTAATTGTCGAATATTCTGTCCCATATTTCTCTCCACTGGTCTGTGTCGGCAATCCTGTTGTCAAATTCCTCATCTCTTCTGACAACCTCGCAGTATGAACATTTATAATTGCATTTAAAAGATATATCCCAATTCCAATGTACTTTATACGGAGGATATATTCTCGGATGTTTCGGCAATACTTTCATTTTTTGTTTTAATTCTTCCAATTGCATTTATCTTTCTTCCTTTTTAAATTATGCTTCAACAGCTTTCAGACACGGACAAATATCAACGTCGCATTCCTGAGCCTTGTCTAAAAGTTTAAAATTTTTATCAAATATGTTGCCGACTAAAACCCTTTCTCCTATTTGTCCGCACCTTGCTACTTTCCCGTCAGGAAAAATCAAAGCCGATTTCTGTCCGGCGGCGCATAAAGTGCCTTTTCTTTTTACATTTGCTTCCCAGACTTCGTTGATTCCCAACAATTCTTTTTCTTCGCGCGTATAAGAATCCGGGTAATTTTTACCGTTATAGTTCCCGCAAAAAGGTATTGCCTTTACGGTTAATCCGTTGTCTTTAAACATTTTTACATAATCCGTCAGTTTCGGTATATGCGGAGGGTAGCAGCAATAATTTATAAATTCAGCCAAAAATCCTTTTTCTTTTAAATATTTCGCTCTTTCTATAACCGTCTGCGCGCTGTCAAACTCCGGATGAAAACTTATTGAAATTGAAACTTTTGAATTATCGCACGTTTCGCACAATTCTTTTAAATTTCCCGAACCGTTGCTTGATATGTTTATCGGGTAATGTTTCTCGGATAACTTAGAAACGAATTCAAAAAAATCAGGATAAACGGTCGGTTCTCCTCCTGTAAAAA
>Ga0302240_1000174_pt1 | contig 72056 bp, 65 predicted proteins | sample AAG_UR_His_MG_FD_193538 | JGI IMG/M metagenome (GOLD analysis project Ga0302240, IMG submission 193538) | Enriched activated sludge microbial communities from anaerobic digester in WTTP, New Holstein, Wisconsin, United States - AAG_UR_His | ecosystem: Engineered > Bioreactor > Anaerobic >... | reverse complement strand
TTAGTAGTTTTAACTGCTCCGAGGCAATTCTCAAAGCTGTCAGCGACATGGGATTCGAGGAAGCGACACCAATTCAGGCACAATCTATCCCATTTATCTTAGAAGGTAAAGACGTCATTGGCCAGGCCCAGACGGGCACAGGCAAAACCGCTTCGTTCGGGATCCCGCTTCTTGAGAAGATTGATCCGAAAAACAAGCAACCCCAGGCCCTCGTGCTTTGCCCAACCCGTGAGCTCGCCATTCAGGTGGCGGAGGAGATCGGGCGCCTCGGCAAGTACATCCGCGGCATCAAATCCGTGCCAATTTACGGCGGACAGCCCATTGACCGGCAGATTCGCGTCCTTAGATCAGGCGCGCAGATTGTTATCGGTACACCGGGCAGAGTCATTGACCACCTGAAGCGCGGCACGCTGAAGCTGCACGAGATCAAATTCCTCGTGCTGGACGAAGCGGACGAGATGCTCAACATGGGCTTCGTAGAGGACATTACGGAAATTCTCAAGACGGTTCCGCCTGAGCGTCAGACAGTGCTGTTTTCTGCGACTATGCCAAAGGCGATCCTCGACATCACGAACCGGTACCAGCGCAATCCGGAGCTGGTGAAGGTCGTCCACAAGGAGCTGACATCGACGAATGTCGAGCAGTTTTACCTCGAAGTTCACTCCCGCGACCGCGTTGAAGTGCTGTCGAGACTCCTTGACATGTACCAGCCGAAGCTTTCGCTGGCGTTCTGCAACACCAAGAAAAAAGTTGACGAAGTCACGGCGCAGCTTCAGACGCGCGGTTTCTCCTGCGATAAAATTCACGGCGACATGAAGCAGCAGCAGCGTGACGCGGTCATGGACCGATTCCGAACGGGCGCCATTGAGCTTTTGGTGGCGACGGATGTCGCGGCGCGTGGCCTCGATATCACTGGGGTAGAGTGCGTTTTCAACGTGGATGTGCCACAGGATGAAGAGTATTATGTCCACCGTATCGGCAGAACCGGACGCGCGGGCAAAGACGGCATGTCCTTCACGTTTGTCAGCGGCAAGGAATTCCTGCTGATGAAGGACGTCATGCGCTACACGGCGAAGAAGATTCAGCGCCATGAGATTCCGTCCATCGCCGACATCGAGGAAATCAAGGCGAAGGAACTCGTCGATAAAATTAAACTGGAATCAGAGTCAGGCGGCCTCGAGAAATACTATGCCATCCTCGAAGCAATGGCAGAGGAGGGTATGACCTCCCTGGAGGCAGCGGCGATCCTCATGAAGATGGAGCTCGAGCGCTACAAAGTTGAGTCCAGCAACGTTTGCGAGATCAGCAGCGGCGGCTTCGGCGACACTGGCGCTGGCAATGGTATGGTGCGACTGTTTATCAATGTCGGCAAAAACATCAGCCTGGAGCCGCGCGACGTCATTAAGTGGATCACCTCCGAAACCACGGTCACCGGCGAACAAGTTGGCAACATTGACATCTACGAGAACTTTTCGTTTGTCGAAGTTCCGGAAGCCCGTGCCAATGAGGTCTTTGAGATCCTTAAAAACGCAAAGCTCAAAGGCAAACGCGTCCGCATCGACAAGGCCCGAGGCCGCAGCGGCGGCGGAGATAACCGTTTTGACCGCAAGCCACGCAGCGGCGGCGGTGAAAAAACCTACAAAGGCCGTGACGCACGCCATTCAGGTTCCGGCGACAAGAGCTATGGCAGCTCAGATCGTCCGAAGCGCAAGTACAAGCCCGCTGAGTAATTTTTAAAGCCCATATTTTCCGCCGATGGTCCCACAACCCCACATCATCGCCAGTCGTGGCAAGTGAAGGGGAGGGGCATTGGAGTTGGATTAGGAACAAAATAGGATAAGACCCGGAAAACCCACTGCCTGCGGCGGTGGGTTTTTTATCGTATCAAAGGTGTGGAAGCCGCTTGCCTGAGGCAAGCGGCTTCCTTTAAAGAGGGCGGTATTTAGCTGATCTAATCTAACTTAAAATTTTGCGGGTTTGGCTCCTTCAAAACCTAGCAGGTCTGACCCCGATGAATCAGACCCCAATGAATCTATCCCGATGAATAACAGTATATTTTCATTAGCGAAGGGTATACATAAAACGGACTGGAAATGTAAAAATTTTGGTATTGGAGGTTCAAAGTTATGTGCGGACGCTATTTTGTCGATGAAGCCTTTGAAGAAATACTGCGGCGTTATAAAATCCACGACGTCCCTGAGGTGGTATGGACGCCTCGTGAAGTATTTCCCACTAACGAAGCGCCAGTTGTCATAAAGACAAAGGATGAAGTTCGCGCAGGCTTAATGAAGTGGGGCTTTGTTTATCCCAATATGAGCCGGCCGGTCATCAATGCGCGAAGTGAAACAGCCGGGGTCAAACCCGCATTCAAAGACGCTCTGAAAAAGCGGCGCTGCATTGTGCCGGCTTCGGGTTTTTTTGAGTGGCATGGTGAAAAAGGGGATCGGACAAAGTTTAGAATTGAGAGGCCGGAGAAATCGATCGTTTCTTTTGCTGGACTTTATGCGCCATTTACTGCAGCGGATGGGAATCGTTTTTTTGCTTATGTCATTTTGACGCGTCAAAGCTCACCGCCGGTTTCTGAAATACATGATCGGGAACCAATTATTTTAAACGAAGAGCATGAGGGGATTTGGCTGGATCAGGGGACCACAGAAGCAGAAATTGAGCTTCTCATGCGGCAAGCTGGTCCATTGGTCATGTTGAATGCCGTTTGAAGCAAAATTATGGTTGATCTCACCTCGTCGGCCCAATATTACGTCAACCTGGGTCTGACCCCGTCTGTCCTACATTACGTCAACGCGGGTCTGACCCCGTATGTGACCCCGTCTATCCAACTTTACGTCAACTCAGGTCTGACCCCGCCTGCCACCCCGCCTGCCACGCCGCCTGTCACCACGACACCCACCGTCAAAAAGAATTTTGACACAACTTTTCAATTTTTCTTCAAAATCGTCAATCTCTTAGACGTTTTTTTGACATTATGACTATATACTCAAGTCAAAGAGAAGCACATGAGCAACGAATGAAGTACTTTGATGGGACCATCGGCACAGACGGGCTCTATGGGATGAAGATCAAAGCCTTCAATCTTTTCTAAATGAGTGGACTTAATTTCACAAAAATTTAGATCACCGTAACCCCAAACGCGACCAATATAATATAAGGAGTGACATTCGAATGCTTAGCAATCAACAGATCGAAAGCGCAATGAAAGTCAAACTGAAGGACATTTTCCCTGAGCTGCCGGCGTACCCGACCTTTGTCGAAGGCATCCGCCGCGCGCCAAAGCGTGCCATGACCCTGACCAAGGACGAAATTGGCCTCGCGCTGAAAAACGCGCTCCGCTACGTGCCTGAAGAATGGCATGAGACCCTCGCGCCGGAATTCCTCGACGAGCTCCTGACTCACGGCCGCATCTACGCTTACCGTTTCAGACCGCAGGGCAACCTCGTTGGCCGTCCAATCGATGAATACAAAGGCCGCACCCTCGAAGCCAAGGCTTTCCAGGTCATGATTGATAACAACCTCGACTTCGCGATTGCGCTTTATCCTTACGAACTCGTTACTTATGGGGAGAGCGGACAAGTCTTCCAAAACTGGATGCAGTACTGGCTCGTCAAAGGCTACCTCGAAATCATGACTCAGGATCAGACCCTCCACATTGAGTCCGGCAACCCTAAGGGCCTCTTCAAGTCTTCTCCGGAAGCGCCGCGCGTCATCATCACCAACGGCCTCATGATCAGCCAGTTCGACACGGCTGAAGGCTTTGCCCGCGCTGCGTCCCTCGGCGTCGCCAACTACGGCCAGATGACCGCAGGCGGCTGGATGTACATCGGACCACAGGGCATCGTTCACGGCACTTACAGCACCATCCTTAACGCAGGCCGCAGAAACAAGGGCCTCGCGGACGACGCGGATCTCGCCGGCCAGCTCTTCGTCACCTCAGGCCTCGGCGGCATGAGCGGCGCCCAGGGCAAAGCTGCTGAGATCGCCAACGGCGCGGCTATCGTCGCTGAAGTCGACTGGTCCCGCATCGAGACGCGCTTCTCCCAAGGCTGGGTTTCCTCCGTCGCCAAAACGCCAAAAGAAGCCTTCGACAACGCCTACAAATATATGGCCGATGGTGTCGGTCACGCCATCGCCTTCCACGGCAACATCGTCGATCTCCTTGAGTATGCCGATGAGAACAACATCCACATCGACCTCCTCTCCGACCAGACCTCCTGCCACGCAGTCTACGAGGGCGGCTACTGCCCGGCTGGCATGACCTTTGAAGAGAGAACAGCGCTGCTGGGGTCAGACCCGGTCCTCTTCAACAAGAAAGTCGACGAGACCCTGAGACGTCACTTTGAAGTCATCAAGCGCCTCACCGCCAAGGGCGTCTACTTCTTCGACTACGGCAACTCCTTCATGAAGGCGGTTTACGACGCCGGCGTCACCGAAATCTGCAAAAACGGCGTGAACGAGCTCGACGGCTTCGTCTTCCCGTCCTATGTAGAAGATATCCTCGGCCCACTCCTCTTTGACTATGGCTACGGCCCGTTCCGCTGGGTCTGCCTCTCCGGCACGGATGAAGACCTCATCAAGACCGATATGGCTGCTATGTCCGTCATCGACCCGAACAGACGCTTCCAGGACCGCGACAATTACGTCTGGATCCGCGATGCCATGAAGAACAAACTCGTCGTTGGCACCAAGGCCCGCATCCTCTATCAGGACGCCCTCGGCCGCATGAATATTGCCCTCAAGTTCAACGAAATGGTCAGAAACGGTGAGATTGGCCCGGTCATGCTCGGTCGCGACCACCACGACACCGGCGGCACCGACTCCCCATTCCGCGAGACTTCCAACATTAAAGACGGCTCCAACATCATGGCCGAGATGGCGACGCACTCCTTCGCGGGCGACGCGGCGCGCGGCATGAGCCTCATTGCCCTCCACAATGGCGGCGGCGTCGGCACCAGCAAGGTCACCAATGGCGGCTTCGGCCTCGTCCTCGACGGCAGCCTCCGCGTCGACGCGATCATTCAGCGCGCGATTCCGTGGGATGTCATGAACGGTGTCTCCCGACGCGCATGGGCGCGCAATGAGAACTCCATCAGCACGGTCGTCGAGTACAACCAGATCCGCGGCGGCCAGGACATCCTCGCCCTCCCGTATGTGGCGGATGATGCAATGATTCAGTCTGCGGTTGAAAAGGCGCTGGCTGGCAAATAGACTACTTTTTAGTCGAGCAGGGTTGTCCGGGCGGCGGTGTGCTGGCCCGGATGACCATCGGCATGAACTTCTTTTGTAATTATGACCTAAGCCCAGTCGTCCAGAACGTCAACGTTTCCATGGCCTTGAAAATTTATATAGAGCAAGTACACAAAACCATTTTAGCCGATGGTTCCATGTACGCCCAATATAGATTTTCCAAGCTCTATGGGGCAACTGACGCTGTGGGGGGCTGGGCTTTTTACGCCTAAATCATTTAAAACGGGCGCCGGGACGATGTTAAATGTTATGCAGAGTAATTGAAAATACGTTTCTGTAATGAAAACAAAAATAAATTTATATTATTTTGTGATTTGAGTCACTTTACTTCTAATTGAGATGTGTTATCATTTAATGTGAAAGCACTTAGTTAGGAGTGAAGACTATGAATGATAAGAAAATGCTGACTCCAGCGGAAATTGCTGAAACCGCGGTTGACACCGCGACTAAGAAAACCAGTCTTGCCCCGTCTGTTCAACTTGTACTCGCCATCCTTGCCGGCGCCTTTATAGCGTTCGCTTCCCAAGGCTCAACTATGGCGGCATTCAATTTGTTTGCTGAACCTCAGACTTATGGCTTGGGCAAAGTCCTTGCAGGCGCCATTTTTGGAACCGGCCTCATGCTGGTCATATTGGCGGGCGGTGAGCTTTTTACCGGGAACACGTTGATGATGGCAGCAGTTTTATCAAAAAAGGTGCGCGTTTCTGCCATGCTGAAGAACTGGGTTGTGGTATTCGCAGGAAATTTTGTTGGCGCGATGCTTGTCACGCTCATGATCGTGGTCTCAGGCCAACTGGACAGCGGGGGAGGGCTCCTTGGGGGTCAGACCTTGAAGATCGCCGTCCATAAAGTGAATCTTCCGTTTTTCTCAGCGTTTTTTCTCGGTATTATGGCCAACTGGCTGGTCACGTTGGCGGTATGGCTTTCCTACGGTGCGCGGGATATGACAGGCAAGATCCTGGCGATCTTTTTTCCCATTTGGCTGTTTATCACTTCGGGCTTTGAACACAGCATTGCCAACATGTATTACGTGCCTGCGGGCATTCTGGCAAGAGCCAATCCTGAATGGGCAGCTGCCTCAGGGCTCTCTGCCGATGTTCTCGATACCCTTACCTGGCCAAATTTTCTCCTGGGCAATCTGCTGCCTGTAACCCTGGGCAATATTGTAGGCGGGGCGATTTTCGTCGCCGGAGCCTATTGGTTTGTTTACCTGAAAAATAAGAAGGATCCAAAGCAGGATCCGCTTTCCAGATTTATTAATGCGGCGTAGGTTATGCAGGTCTGCGGCTTGAGAGTATCGACCCCGCCTGTTCATTAGCGGGTATGTGCTGCGGTTTACGCCTATTAGCGCCTATTGACCCCATCTGCTCAACCCCGTCTGATCATGCAGGTCTGACCCCGTCTGTTCACCCCGTCTGTTCATTATGAGTTACCTTTTTAGGAAATTGCAATTATTTGAATTTATAAATTCTTTTGTTCCGTAAGGCGGAAGTTGAAACGTTGATTTTACTGCGTTCCACCTGGTGGGATATTCAATAAATCTGAATAATTTCTTGATTAAATGGACAAAGTGAAATTTTTATTGTGAAGGATTGCATCGGGTAATTATCAGAAAATTTTATAAATACGAAATTTAACTGTGCAAAAACTATAAATTATTTTATTAATACAATAATTCAAACAAACTATTGTGAAATTAATATAGACATGTTACTATGATGTTGTTAAATTAAAGACAATAAAAGCTGTAATTATTTATCCGCCATCATAAAATAAAATGGATAACATTTATAGGAGAGAGATGAATGAACGAGAAGAAAATGCTGACCCCAGCAGAAATTGCAGAAGCTACTGTAGAAACGGCAAAGAAAAAAGCGGCGCTTAGTCCTATTTCACAATTGTTACTTGGTGTCCTCGCGGGCGCATTTATAGCATTTGCGTCACAAGGATCCAATATGGCAGCATTTAATTTGTTTGCAGATCCATCGACTTACGGCATGGGTAAGGCGCTCGCTGGCGCTATCTTTGGAACAGGCTTGATGTTGGTCATCCTGGCCGGCGGGGAACTCTTCACAGGAAATACCCTGATGGTCGCTGCCGTCATGATGAAAAAAATAACGCCAAGTCAAATGTTTAAAAACTGGGCAACGGTTTATTCCGGAAACTTTATTGGCGCAATGCTGGTCACTTTTATGATTGTCTATTCCGGACAGCTTAACAGCGGCGGCGCGCTCCTTGGTGGCCAGACTATCAAGATCGCGGCTTACAAGGTTAACTTGCCATTTCATTCTGCTTTATTCCTCGGAATTATGTGCAACTGGCTGGTCACGTTGGCAGTATGGCTCTCCTACGGCGCTAAGGATATGACCGGCAAGATCCTTGCAATTTTCTTCCCGATTTGGCTGTTCATCACCTCTGGCTTCGAGCACAGCGTAGCGAACATGTATTATATTCCTGCCGGTATCCTCGCAAAAGCGAATCCGGCTTGGGCGGAGGCATCGCACCTATCGGCAGAGGTTCTGAGCACTTTGACCTGGAAGAACTTCCTGGTAGGGAACCTGCTTCCTGTCACGCTGGGCAATATCATTGGCGGCGTCGTCTGTGTCGGCGGTGCATACTGGTTTGTCTACCTCAGATCCAAAAAGACACCTCAGCACGATCCGCTGACGACTTTCGTTAAGAAAGCGGCGTAAACAACTTGATTTTGATAAAACCCTCTGTGTTGCTGCACAGGGGGTTTTTTATGAACAGACGGGGTCAGACCCGCAAAGCACTTCACAGCCATTGCAATGCCCACAAGATTCAAAAAAGTTACGGATTATGACAATCACGTGAGGCACTTGTGATTTTGTTGTATAATGAATTAAACAGAGCTTTTGTACACCGAAATTTCTCATCCAAGCCCAAATATTTAATGTATTTTGAATGATTCCTATAGAACTCATCCTCCAGGAGGCGTTGACATGGTTCCAGCAATTGAACTGAAGCTCCTCGGGATTCCCGCGGTTTACGCCGGCGGCAAGCCCGTCAATATGACTCTCAAAAAAGCCGAAGCCATCCTTTACTTCATGGCCGTTGAGACGACCAGCACCCGGGACGCTCTTTGCCGCATATTTTGGCCGGACAGCGACACCGAATACGCACGCCGCAGCCTGCGCAACGCCCTCTACCTGATCCGCAAGCACGTAGCTGAGGACCTGCTCTCCATGCCAAACCACTCCAGCGTCCAGCTCAACAAGGACGCCGTCTGGCGCTGCGACCTCTGGGAGCTTGAACCGGTGCAGGCTGTCACCCGGGAAGACCTGACCCTTCTGAGCGGTTTCTCCTTTAAAGAAGACGAATTCTTCCAGGAGTGGCTCATCGACCAACAGCGCAGCGTCCAGCAGAAAATTTTCGACCACCACAAAAAAACCGCGTACCGGCTGGAGGAAGAGGACGACTATGCCGAAGCCGCCAAGGCCCGCGAGAAAATGGTCCTTATCGACGCCTACGACGAAGACAACATCCGCGCCCTGATGAGCCTCTACCTGCGCACCTCGGAGTACAATCACGCCATCGAAGTCTACCAGAAACTGATGCGCACCATGAAGGACGAGCTTGGCGTCGTGCCGGACAGCGACACGACCCGCCTCTATGAAAAAATCCTGGAACTCAAGGGCAAGCAGACCGCTCAGGCCACTGCCAGCCCCAAGTCCTACTTCTTTGGCCGCTACGACGAGCTGACTGCCATTGAAGAGGAGCTCTTCAATTTTCTGGAGAATCACCACCACCGCCACATCCTCATCACCGGGGAAGCCGGCATAGGTAAGACCGCCCTGGTCGAGCGCGTCATCAGCGCACTGGAGCTCAGCGAGAAATCCGCCGCGCCTTCATACGAACATACCTATGACCATCAGGCGGACCAAGTTCATAAGATGACCATCGGCATCAAAAAAGAAAAAAAATTTGCCGATGGTCCCACCGCCAGCCCCTCCACCATGCCGCCACACCAGCTCCCCGTCAAAGTAATGCGGGCGGCGGCGTACCCCATGGAGCACGACCTGCCGTACCGAATTTTCCGCGGCATCCTGAGGGAAATGCTTCAGGAGCTCGGCGAGACCGGCACCAGCCGCATTTTTGGCTTCGCGGATTTTGTGACGCCGGCCATGGCGACCCAAGGCCTGGAAGGGGACGAGCGCATCCGCTACGAGGACATGGTGCAGGAGGTCAGCGACCTGGTCAGCCGGTATTCCCAGCGCCGAAACGTGGTTTTGGTCTTCGAGGATCTCCACTGGGGTCAGACCCACTCAATCAATCTCCTCCTGGAGCTCATTCGAGAGCACCTGAAAAACGTCATGGTCATCATGACCTCCAGGGACGTCAAATCCAAAGCGCTGGATTTCATGACGGCCTGCGGCTGCAAAGAAAAATGGCTGCTCCGCGTGCCCCTGTCACGCTTTTCACCGGTCGAGGCCCGGCAGTTCCTGCGAAATGGTCTGCGCAATTCGACCGTGACCTTGGACGAGGCGGCCATGTCCCGCTATATCGAGGCCTCCGAAGGCAACACGCTGCTGCTGCGCGAATACCTGGACCTGATCAACGAGGGGACGATAGATAAGCTCGACACCCTGAAGTTCGACGAGCTCATGCGTTCGAAGCTCATTGGCCTCTCGGAGCCCGCCCAGCGCGTGGCGGATGTCGCCGCGCTGTTCATGGAATCCCCGGATTATGAGGCGATCCAGGCCATCGCTGCCTACGAGGACGTGGAGCTGGTGGACCTGATCGAAGCCCTCAGAGGCGCGGGGATCCTTGAGGAGTGGGTGGACGGCGAGCGCCTGATCTACCATTTTACCCACCAGAAGCTGAAGGATTACCTCACCGAGCAAATTTCCGTCACCCGCCGCAGGATCCTGCATAAAAAGATCGCGGATTATTACGAGCACCTTTACGCCCAGCGCGGCGGCGTCTCTGTCCTGCCTTATGTCATCCATCACAGCCGCCTGGCCTCGGACGCCCGCCGCGAGTATCGCTACCGCGTCATCTACGGCCGCCGCTATCTCGACCGCTGGCATGAAGTGTTCAGCGGCCAGAATGTCGACCTCGAAGGGGGTCTGACCCTGGAGGACAAGGTTATGCAGTCCATCGATGAGGCCCGCAGCCGGCTGGACGCCAGGGACGAGAGCATTGCCACCTATGATCACCAGGTCCTTTACATGCGGGGCCGCCGTGCCATTCGCGAAGGGCGTTATGCCGATGGTCTCGAGTCCATCGACAAAGCCATCCGCTACTTCGAGATTCACCGCTGCGAAGACTTGCTGGAGCTCTGTCTCCTTCAAAAGATCTACTATGCGATCCAAACCGGCAAGCTGGAACTGTTTGACTCGCTCCTCAGCGAGCTCGGCCACCTTATGGGCGGACCGGGAGAACCGACCGGGGATCTCATTCACGTTTTCTGGCGCCTCAAAGGGCTTCATGCCACACTGAGCGGTGACACGGAAAGCGCTCAAAAATATCTGATGATGGCCCTTCAATACCTCGAGCCACTGACAGAAGAGCAGCCGCGGACCCATTCCGCCATGGCCGCTACTTTAAATTACCTGGCTATGGCTTACGAAGGAGAAGCACGTTACGATGAGGCTTTCCACACCCTGACCCGCGCCCTTGACCAAGCCGAACGCAGCTTGCCGTCCAACGGCCTCGCCCTGATTCTTACCAACCTGTCCCTGGCACAGTTCAGGCAGGGCAGAATGGACCAGTCCCTGGAGTCTGTCGTACGGGCCGTTGAGATCTTCGAGCTGACCAAGAGCATTTGGGGCCGGGCCAAGGCGGAGGCCCATCTCGCCCGCCTAATGGATATTGCGGATATCCCCGAAAGCGTCGATGAGCATCTCGGTCGCGCCAGAGATTATGCCCAGCTCATGGGCAATCCTTATGAAATACGGTTTGTGCAGGAAGCCGAGGCGGAAATTCGGTCGCATCCGTATCATTTAAAACATGCAGGGCAATAAAGAACTGCGGTGCTGCAAAAATGCAGGTCTGCGCTGCGGCTTTCGCCTATCTGCGCCTATTGACCCCGCGTGCATCAATAAAACTGCAGGTCTGACCCCGTTAGATTAGCCTCGTTTGTTTAAAACAATGCGGGTCTGACCCCACGTGTTCACGTGGGGTCAGACCCGCATTCAGAATGTTATTCAATTTCCCTAGTTTTGTTTCTCTTCCAGCGCCGCAATCTGACTGGAAAAATAATGCCACGGTGCCGGATCAGACTTGGTGCCAGCCGCATCCGCCAATATCCCCGGCAGCGCCCTGAAGCTCAGGGCCGTTCTCTTGGCAGGATGGTAAAATCTTATTTCGTAAGACCAAAGTCCAATAGGGTTGCCATCCTTGACAAAGTCCGGGTTATATTTGGCATCCCCCAAAATTGGAAAACCGCTTGCCGAAAGCTGCACGCGAATCTGATGACGTCGGCCGGTGAGCAGCAGCACATCCAGCAGGGCGAGAGGGGACACAGTCCCCGAAATCACAGCCTCGGTCCGCCCAATGACGCGATATTTCAGCTCCGCCGTCTGCCCCTCAGGGCCGGAAGCGACTTCGACCACATTGCCCGGTGTGATCCTCAGCTGGTGGATCAGATGGCCGCTGTCGTCGATGGGCTGGCCCTGTACCACGGCTAGGTAGCGTTTTTTGATGCGGCCATCGGCAAATTGGGCACTCAGGTGGCCCGCTGCCTCCCGGGTCTTGGCATAGACCATGACGCCGCCCACCGGACGGTCGAGGCGGTGCACGAGCTTCGCGGTCTTGCCGGACTCGCCGGACGCTTTCATGTGGGCCTGAACGGCCTCCAGCAGAGAAGGGGCCTTGGTCGGATCCGGCTGGCACGGCATGCCTGGGGGCTTCACAACCACGATGACGTGCTTGTCTTCAAACAAAATTTTCAGCATTGTTATGTCTCCTTTTTTTCACACTTGTATCTGCGATTGAAGTATGTGTATAATAGTCCTAATCTTGTGCAAATTAACGGTACCGGCCATGACCTTGTGGTGCTGCCCGACCGGAGGTGTCACATGCAGCTGAACCTGAAACGGTGGCTCGGCGCTATGCTTGCCCTGAGCTTAAGTTTAATCGTTTCTTTCGTTACGATCAACCATTTCGACGCTATTGTCGCGTGGATCGCGAAAATTGCCGGCGCCACGACCCCGTTCATCATCGGTCTCGTGATCGCTTATATCCTCGACCCGGTGGTCAGCTTCCTGACGCGGACCTTCAAGTTTGGGCGGGTCGCGGCCATCGGCGTGCTTTATCTTTTGCTTCTGGTCATTTTGGCCGGATTCGGCTGGCTGGTTGTGCCGATGGTCATTGACAACGCCTCCGAGATCATCGCAGACGTCCCGCGGCTCATCAGCAGGGCAAACACGGAGCTGTCCGACAGCGGCATCCTCCAGAACGAAACAGTACAAGAGGCGCTGGTCTCCATCCGCGGGCGACTGGCGGAGTGGGCCAACATCCTGCTGTCCAACCTGACCCAGGGGCTAATGAGCGTCACCTCCGCGGTGTTCAGCACCATGATTGGGATCGTCGTCTCCATCTACACGCTGATCGACAAAAAGCGGCTCCAGACCTCCATGACGAGACTTTGCCGCGCAGCCTTCGATGAAGCACGGGCTCAGTCCATTTTCGACTGGGGCGCCAAAATCCACGAGATCTTCTCCAAGTTTATGACGGGGCTCATTGTCCAGGCCACCATTGTGGGCGTGCTGTCCTTCATAGGCATGACGGTCCTGGGGGTTCGGTACGCCGCGATCTTCGGACTGCTGCTGGGTCTCACCAACGTGATCCCGTATGTGGGCCCGTTTATTGGGGCCATCCCGGCGGTGGGCATTACGCTGCTTTATAATCCGCTGAACGCCCTGAAGGTTGCCATTTTGATTGTGGTGGTCCAGCAGATCGACGCGAACCTGGTCGGTCCTCGCATCATGGGCAATTATATAGGGCTTCGACCCATGTGGATCGTGCTCGCCATCTCCCTCGGCGGCTCTTTCGGCGGCATGATTGGCATGATCTTGTCGATTCCGGTCGCCGCGATTCTCAACATTGTCCTGATGCACGTTATTGAAAAGAAGGAAAGAATGGCGACAGAGACGGAAGAACCAATTTAGAAGGAAGAAAGGAAGGAAGGCGGTGTCAGACACCCTCTTCCAAGGTGAAACTCGGTGTGGAAACTTGGTGTCAGCGGCTAGCGCCTGTCAACCCCGAGTTTTCCCTGACACCGCCTTCCCCCAAAGCTCATCCAAATTCCCTAATGAGAGAAAGGAACATCAGAAAATGCCAGACTTAACGAATTTGAAAACAAGCTGCCACGACACCAAAAATATTGCCTCCCACGATAAAATGCGAAAGCCGGAGTGGCTGAAAATTAAAAAGGGCGAGATGCGGGACATCATTGAAGTAGAAAAGATGCTCTCCGCGAATCAGCTGCATACTGTCTGCAGAGAAGCCAACTGCCCAAACCGCATGGAGTGCTTTGGCAACAAGACAGCGACCTTTTTGATCATGGGGCCGAACTGCACCCGCGGCTGCCGCTTCTGCAACGTCACCAAGGAAGCACCGCTCTGCCTGGATTCCGAGGAACCTTCACGCGTCGCACAGGCCGTGGTGGAGCTTGGACTCAAGCATGCCGTCGTTACCTCCGTCACCAGAGATGATTTAGCCGATGGCGGCGCATCCCACTTCGTCGCCGTTATTCGAGCGATTCGCGAAGCTTCTCCAGGCACTTCGGTTGAAGTCCTGATCCCGGACCTTCGCGGCAATTGGGATGCCCTGGAAGTCATCATGAATGAGCGCCCAGATATTTTAAATCACAACGTTGAGACCATTGAGCGCCTTTATCCTGAAATCCGGCCCGAGGCGGTTTATACGAGATCCCTGGAGCTGCTGAAGCGTGCGAAAGCCATGCAGCCTGACATTTTGACGAAATCCGGGCTAATGCTGGGTCTTGGCGAAACTGAAGAGGAAGTCCTCAAGCTCCTGTCGGACCTTAGGGCTCATGAGGTGGATCTGGTGACCATCGGCCAATATCTGCCGCCTTCTGCGGCGCATTATCCGGTAAAGGAATATGTACATCCTGAGGTGTTCGAGCTGCTTTCGAAAAAGGGCATGGCCATGGGCTTCCAGGACGTGTCCTCCGGGCCGCTGGTGCGAAGCTCCTACAACGCCGGGAAAGTTTACGACCAGATTCAGGATCAAGGCCACGCTTAGGCGGGCACGTTTGACAGCATTGCAGGTCTGCGGCTGCGCCTATTGACCCCGTCGTTTCATTTAAAACGCAAGATTTGAGCAGGTCTGCGCGCGGTTTTCGCCTATTTACGCCTATTGACCCCGCCTGTCATTATCCCTTCACGTCCAGCCATAAATGGTGTACACTTAAGACGACTATAAATGTTACTTCTCCGGTGATTATAAATTTTAGTGTTTCTTCGGCAGTCTGCCAAGTTTGAAAATTTTCAACTCGTTTCATTTTACTGATTAATCACCGGAACACTATGATGGAGGCTAATCCAATGAAAATTCCAATTTACCATCTCGACGCGTTTACGGACCGGCAGTTTGCCGGGAATCCATCGGCCATCTGCCCGCTGGAGGAGTGGATTGACGACGAGCTTATGCAGAAGATTGCTCGGGAGAACAATCCATCGGAAACTTCTTTTATTGTTAAACGCGACGGGTATTATGAAGCGCGCTGGTTCACTACCAACAAGGAGCTCGACCTGTCCGGTCACGGCACGCTGAGCAGCGCCTACGTGGTGTTCACCAAACTTCAGCCGGAGCTCGACCGCGTCAAGTTCAAGACCAACAGCGGCATTCTTGAAGTCTATAAAGAGGGCGATCACCTGGCTATTGATTTGCCGGCGCGACCTGCGGTAAGGTCAGAAATGCCCTACGAGCTGGTCCTCGCCCTGGGCAAACTTCCTAAGCATGTGTATCGCTACGCGACCCGGGACTATATGGTCATCTACGACGACGAGGACCAAATCCTCGATCTCGACCCTGACTTCGAGGAACTTCTCAAGGTTCAGACACACGGCGTCATCTGTACCGCGCCTGGACATGACGTCGACTTCGTGTCGCGCTATTTCTTCCCAGTCACCGGCAAGGACGAGGATCCCGTCACAGGTTCCGCCCACTGCACCCTGGCACCTTATTGGAATTCTGTGCTGAATAAAGGCGTCATGACGGCGAAGCAGCTTTCCAAGCGAGGCGGCAGTCTTCAGGTCGAGGTCATTGGCGACCGCGTCAAGCTCATGGGCAAAGTCGTCACTTATATGGAGGGGACCATTACCGTCTAGGTCCTTCCGAGTTGAAAAGGAAATCAAATTATGTGGTTTGATGCAGCAGCTTCAATGACTATGGCTATGACGTCAGATGCCGCGGCAGTGCCGGGTCCGCTTGGGAACTTTTCAGCTTTCCTGGCGTCCTGGACACCCCTCGGCGACTGGCAGCTCGAGCTTCTGCTTTGGCTCCAGGCCCTTCGTCACCCGGTCCTGACCTGGATCATGGGCGCGGTGACCATGCTGGGTGACGACCTGTTCTACGTCACGGTGCTTTCAGTGATGTACTGGACCAGTTCAAGTGATTTAGAAGGTGGTCACCTCGCCAGACACCACTGCCTCAGCTCAAGTCCCAATCTATACTCAGACAGCGCCAAAAGACTTCAGAATCGTCAAAACACCTTCGATCTCATGCAGCTGGTGGTGTTTTCCGTACTGCTCAACCTTGTCATTAAAAACCTTGTGGACGCGCCTCGTCCCTTTGAGGACTTCGCTGTGATTGAAGGCCTTTGGACCTTCACCGCAGGGGGTGCCTCGTTCCCGAGCGGCCACGCCCAGACCGCGGCGACCTTTTGGATGGCCCTGGTTTCGGCGGGGGCGGGCGTTGGGATGGGGAAGCGGGGTCGTCTAGCGACCATCGGCATAGCCTGTGCTTTTATTTTTCTGATTTTCTTGTCCCGTCTTTACCTGGGCGTACACTGGCCCCAGGATGTGCTGGCCGGCGGGCTTATTGGAGGCGTGTTGGGCTTAATAGGTCCGACCCTTTTAAAAAGATTCAGCCGATGGTGCTTAATCCCCACACTCGCCCTGTCCGGCATAGGTATTGTCGTCTTTTGGGATCATTCCGCGATGCAGCTGACCAGTCTCCTGATTGGCGCAACCATAGGGCACGCGCAGACGGGGTCAGACCCGGTGGGGCGTGCGAAGCCGGTTTGGATGTTTTTGGGCATCATGGCTGTCGCGGCGGCTTACGGGACGACAACGTGGCTGTTAACTGCGTTTGGTTTGCCGGCGCTGATTGTCGATGGTTTGGCTACCCTGGAAACTGGTTTAATGATCACCTGGGGGGTGCCGGCGCTTTTGGAAGCTGTCACAAGCGGGTTTGAGCGGGTCTGACCCCGTCGGTTTACTTTTGCAGGTCTGCGCCCAAGGTCTATTGTTCTCACATGTTCCATTTTGAGGAGGGTAATTTCAAATGAAGGAAATTTTCTTTGCAGGCGGCTGTTTCTGGGGCGTCGAGGAATTTTTTTCGAGAATTGACGGCGTCGAGGACACCGAAGTCGGCTATGCCAACGGCATCACTGAAGATCCTGACTATAAGCAGGTCTGCACCGGCAAGACCGGATTCGCCGAAGCCTGCCAAATCAAATATGATCCTGAAGTCATCAGCCTGGACGCTTTGCTCGACAAACTGTTCAGCGTCATTGACCCGACCCTGATCGACAGACAGGGACCGGATATTGGCAATCAGTACCGCACAGGCGTTTACTATGTAGACGAGGCTGACCGACCGGTCATCGAAGCTTATTTTGAAAAGGTCCGGCCAAACTACGATCTACCAATTCGGACAGAACTCGAACCACTCAAAAATTTTTACGAAGCAGAAGAGTACCACCAGGACTATCTGAAAAAGAATCCCGGCGGCTATTGCCATATCAAGCTTGACTGATCAAGTCGCTGAACGGAGTGAGCTCCAATGGATCTAAAAGAACTTCACTATTTCCACATTGATGCCTTTACTGAGACGCCGTTCGCCGGCAGCCCCACCGGGGTCATTTTGCTGGAGGAGGCGCTTTCCGAAGAAACCATGCAGATGATCGCTTCGGAGCTGAACCATTCCGAGACTGCTTTTGTCATCCGTCAGCCGGGGGAAGCCATGCGGCATCAGTGCGCCTTTTATGCGCTGCGCTGGTTTACACCGGAAACGGAGGTCCATTTCTCGGGGTCTGCGACCCTCGCGGCGGCAAAAGTGATTCAGCAGGAGCTGGGCGTCAGTGCGCCCTGCATTGTGTTTAAGACGATCATCGGCGAAATCTTAACAAAAATATCAGGGGATTACATTACCATCACCCTGCCGGTGGATGATTACGAAGCGCTGGATCCCTCTGAGCAGGTGCTCTGGTACCTGGGCATCAACAATTATCAGCGGGCTGTTTACAGCCGCAATCTCAAGAAGCTGATCATCGAGGTAGATGACGAGCTGGCGCTGTCGCGGATCAAGCCTGACTTCAACAAACTGCGCGGCATCGACCTTGATTTTGACCTGGGCGGCCTGTGCATCACTTGCAGGAGCTCGAACCCGGAGGATTATGACTTTGCCTCCAGGTACTTCAATCCGTGGATTGGGGTGGATGAGGATTCCATTACCGGTTCCATTCACACGGTTCTGGCGCTGTACTGGTCCCGTGAGCTCGAGAAAAAACACCTCGTCGCCGTGCAGGCGTCAAAGCGCGGGGGCCGCTTGATTCTCGATCTGCTCGACAATGGCACCGTTGACATCTCCGGCCGCGCCTATGTCGCCATTGAGGGCAGGATCCGTCTGCCAATGTGAAAAATTGAAAAGTTTAAAATAAATAAAGCCACTGAGTTAAAGCGTTTGCCGATGGTCAACTTCCCCGGCACCCTCTCAAGCTCAGCGGCTTTTTTAGTTTTGCAAGTTTATTGCAGGTCTGACCCCGTCTGCTGGCTCTGGCGTCCGAATGCTACCATGAATGAGAGCGCCGACAATGCAATGGAGATTGGAATCACCCAGTAGCCTGTACCAATACCGACCCAATCCGTCACGCCGCCAATCAGAAGACTCGTGATGAGGGTCATCAGGTTGCCGGCTGTCGACACCAGCGCGATGGCCGTCGCACGAAATTGTCCGAAGTCGCGGGCCAGGATTATGGTGACCATCGGAAACACTAAAGAATAAAAGAAGCCCGAGCCGGCGATCAAGTACAGTCCGGCTTTACCCAGAAGCATCCCGCCGATATAAAGGACTGACGCGCAGGCGGTGAACACCACGACGCTGCGCACGTACCCCAGCTTCTCCGCGATCACCCCACCAAGGAGTCTGCCGATGGTAAACAGTCCAAAAAACACCGCACTGATTTCACCGGCCTTGTCTTCAGCAAAGCTGTAAATAGTTTTGAGGTAATAGACGATCCAGTTGGCGGTCTGCAGCTCGGACGCCACGTAGAAGCCGACACCCAGGGCGAGCAGCGCCAGATAGGCTTTGTGGGGAAGGGCGCTTAGCTGAACTCTCGCGGCGCCGGTCACAGCGTTCGGTTCTCTCATAAAAAAGGTGAGGGCAGAAGTGACAAAGAATAGGACGCCGACCAATTGGAAAAGATCGACCCAGTCATAGCCGCGGGACACCAGCTCACCGCCGGCCCGCTGGCTGAAGGTCAGACCCAGTCCAAAAAAGAAATGGACGAGATTGACCAGGATAGCAGGGTAGCGGACCTGGATCACGGTGGCCATGGTATTCAGTGAGATAATGAGCAGGGAGACGCAAAATTGAATGAGGCTGTAGCCTATAACGAAAAGGGTATAGCTTTGAATTTGCGAAACGGCTAGAAAAAGCACGCCGTTCAGCAGTTGGGAAATGAGAATTATTTTTTTCAGTCCAAAGCGTTCGCCCCACTGGCTGCCAAAATAAATGGCGAACACGCTGAAAAAGGTCGTGGCTGTAAAGAGCATGCCAATCTGCCCGTCCGTCACTCCAAAGCTGTCTATGAAGTTGGGCACCAGGATGCCGCGAATGCCGGTGGATATGGCGAGCCCGAAGATCGACACAAAGGCGACCAGGATCATCCATTTTTTGTTGGTTTTCAAAAGGGGGATACCTCCGTGTAAAGAATGGGTGGTGCGTTCAAGTGCTGGGAAAATGCCGATTGTGCTTTGCGGGCTGCGGATTGCGCCTATCGACGCCGATCAAAGCCTGTCGACTCCGTCGTAGATATGAGTGGGTCTGACCCCGCATGATCCACCTTAAGTCCATAGTAAGTTTTTCTGCTGCCGGCGTCAAAGACATTTATCCCATATTTCCAGTTCAATGATTTTTCGGATTTTAATATTCCGTGTTTATTTTTTATTGAGAAAAGGGTATGAATGCCCTAAGAGGTGATCACATGAGCGCGCTTAGAAAACCCATTAAAATCAGCAAAAGCGAAAGCAGATCCAGGGATGTCACCGTTCAGCTTTTTAATCTGAATATCCTCAGCCACAATCAGGGACCGGCCTTTGCCGTGCTGCTGAAAATTGCCGCACTGACGGCGTTCGCGTACACCGTCAGCAGATTCATTAACGGCGAACCGCTGTTCAAAAAACAAGCCTAAAGGAGTGACATGCATGTTAGTCGTGAGAAAAAATAAATATGAAGAACTGGAAAAACTAAGACGTAAAACGAATGCCATCCGCTTGGTAGAAGGCCTGTTGCTTGGGCTGGCCATTGGCGCTTTAATCGCATTTCTCCTGACACCTTGGGACGGCAAGCGCAGCCGCAGTTACGTCAAGGGCCAGTTTGGCGGCCTCAGAGAAAAATGCCGCAGCCTGTGGAGTGGCTGCAGCTGGTGTGGCTGTGGCGCCTGTGACGAAGTCGAAGAAAATGAAGATCCACTCGAAGGATTTTATGACGATTAAACAGGTTTGGCAAGGTTAGCAACCCTTGAGCGTCGACGACCCCAATCCGCAAGTATTGAGTTTCCAGCGGCACATACTGCCGCTTTCTTTTTGCGGGCGGGTGACCATCGGCAAAAATAAAAAAAGAGAGGTGGATGCCAAGTTATGAAATATAATCATTCTATTGTTATTGACCGATCCAGAGGCAGGGTCCTTGAACTCATGATGGCCACCGAGCACATGCCTAAATGGCAGCGCGGTCTGACAACTGTCGAGCCTGTGGTCGGCGAACCCTTCACCCATGGTGCCAAGACGCGCCTCGTTTTCGACACCGGCAAAAAGACCCTGGAAATGACAGAAACCCTGGTAGACATGCGTCTGCCGGACGCCTTTACGGCCGTCTACGAGACCGACGAGCTCTGGAATCGGGTCACAAACCTATTTTCAGAAGTCGAAGGCAAAACTGTCTGGACCACCGAAAGCGAGTTTAATTTCAGCGGTCTCATGCGGTACCTTGGTCCGCTCATGAAAAAATCCTTCATGAAGCGCACCGAGTACGAAATGGCCCGATTCAAAGAATTTGTCGAGGGTTCTGACCAGCTTTAGTGCGGAGTCCCAGAACTCAAGCAAGGCTTAAAATAATAAAAATTTTTGCCGATGGACGTTTAACCCTCAACCCTTCACCCACCAAAAACATCAAGCAACGGGAGTGGTGCCAGTGGAACTTTACAAAAAATCTCGCCAACCGCTGAAATATCTGAACCTCATTTTTTACGCCGCCACGCTGGCGGTCAACGCACTCGCCAACATCCTGCCATTCAACGGGCTGACGACGGGGGAAGTATCGGACTCATTCCGCAATTTATTCGCCCCTGCACCCATTACATTTTCAATCTGGGGCGTCATTTATCTGCTGCTCGGATTTTTCGTGATCTACCAGATGGGGTGGACCACGGGCGCAAAGCGGAGCGTTTCAAAGGTTACCTCGGATCTGGGAGCTCTGTTCATCATTGCCTCTGCGGCCAACATGGCCTGGATTTACTTCTGGCATTACCAGGAACTGGCACTGACGATACTTTTCATGCTGGTGCTTCTGGTTTCTCTGATTGGAATCTATTTCAAACTTAAGGACACACGGCGGGAACGCTCGGGGATGCAGTCCATTATTGTGGACCTTCCATTCTCCATCTATTTAGGCTGGGTCAGCGTCGCAACTATAGCGAACTTCGCCGCATTCTTTGTCAGTATTGAGTGGGACGCCTTTGGCTTGTCGCCTGAGGTTTGGACGGTTATTGTCATGGCGGTTGCAGTGGTGCTTGGATTGTTGTCTTTGTACAAGAACCGTGATTACGCGTACGCTTTAGTTGTGGTATGGGCCTTTGTGGGGATCTACCTCCAGCACAGGGACTACTGGGCGGGGCAGTACCCCACGATTCAGTACACTGCAATGATAGGTATTGGGGTCTTGGTTCTCTTTGGACTTTTCACGGCTTCAGGAGTTGGTTTGGTGCGGCGAGGCCGTGGTAGCGTCAGACGGTATTGAAGACTTTTTAAGGGCTAATTTGGGGAAGATTAGTTTTGAATGGTAAAAAGTAAGGCCGCTTGTCATGGCCTGAGGTCGGTTCCCGACTTCAGGCGTGCCAAGTGGCCTTACTTTTCTTTTTTGGAAGAATGATGAATCTTTCATTTGTCGAAGATCGTCAAATTTTCGCTGCCCAAATCCTTGTACTCAATGCCCATATAGCTGTAATTTCCCAGGTCGGGAAAGTAGCATTCAAGGCCGGTGTGACCAATCGAAAAGTTGACGTTGGCGATCTGATCTTCCTGGATGGCAGGGTAGCCGTACTGGGTGGCTTGCTTATTGTACGCATTGGTTAGCAGTGCTTTATAGTCGACACCGGGTGCGAAACAGCTTTCGAGTGTGACCCGGCGACCATCGGCCTCATAACTGGCGAAGAAGGATGGATTGGTCGTCAGGTCGAGGGGCAGATCCCCGCGAATGGAGAAAATAACCTCTCCGGAATTTGCAGGTCTGACCCCGTCTGACACATCGGAATTTGCAGGTCTGACCCCGTCTGACACATCGGAATTTGCAGGTCTGCGGCTGTGCCTATCGACCCCATCTGACATGCAGTTGGTATAAACAGAGTGGCGGAGGGTGTAAAAGGGGCCTATATCAGTGATGTCCAGTGCAATCTCAGCAAAAGGCTCTTCACCGGGGCTAAGCTTTTTGTTGGGTGTCAGGGTTTGTAGGAAGTTTCTGCTCTCCGCGAGGGTCATTTCGGCCAGGGCTTGGATGGCGGGTGGAAGTTCATTGGGATAACGGAAATGCAGGTAGGCTCTGACTGCGTTGTTTTCGACGGTTTCCTCTCCGGCGGTTATCTGCTGAGTTAAGAAGGTGTCAGACTGGACGAATTGCTGATTTCTGGCGCCTGATTTGAGATAAAGGTTTGAGCTGGGACCATCGGCAAAGCGCTCTTTAATGGCCAGCTCGCCTTCGAAAAGGTGGAAGGGGAGGGTGATTTGGGCGGGGTAGAAGCCGGTGTCAAAGGCCGGGGTCTGGTGGTCGAAGATGAGGACGATGCCGCTCGGCTGAAGATAATACTTCTGATTGGCCTCAAGACCCTTGAAAGAGGCGGTCAGCCTTGGAAACCAGTACAGTCCATTTTCGAAGCCCGGCTCTTCGTCAGAGTGCTGGCTGCTCAGCATAGTGGCCACCTCGTCGTTGATGCGGTTCATAGCAGCTTCGGGGTTGGCAAAGAGAGCGGGAAGCGGAATGTTATTGCCGTTGTGCAGATCGTAATTGCGGGTCTCCATGCGGCTGACGTATTCGGACCGGTCGCCCATGGTATAGGATTGATCCGTGTAGACAGCGACAGAAAGGAGGTTTTCAAAATTGAAGGCGGAGGTGGCGTTCAGGTTCGATGTCACCGGCTGGGTGCCTGGAGGGATGCGCTGGTAAATGCCGCGGTAGGGTGGCAGGCCAGCTTCGTCCAGGGCTGTGTAGAGGCGGGTGAGGTCTTGGTTGATGGCGTCCTGGAGGCTTTGGTCTTTTAGACCTTCGATAGTGAACGTATTTTGCCAGAGCACGCCCGGAACGTCCTGCTGCGAGAGGACGAAGGTGATTGGGTTTTCAGAGAGCGTTTCTAGTTTCGATGGATTCAGGATGGTAATAAGGCTAGCCAGGTCGGATTGAGGGGCGGGCTCGAGGGGATTGGAGTCATTGTTTGAGGCTGTATCCGGTGTTTGGGGTTCTGGAGTTGACACGGCTTGATTTTCGCGTGGCGTTTCCAGTTTGTTTGAGAGTTTTGAGCAACCTGAAACCAGCAGCGAGGCGGCTATTAGGATAGTAAAGAGAAGTCGGGCCCGGCTTAATCTCAGATGCGTTCTATTTGATCCGAACATAGCCCGTCTCCTCCGCGAGGGTCTGACCCCCATCCGAAAGCAGCCAGCTGACCACTTGTCTGGCCGGGCTGTCCTCTGGTTCGTCGCTGCGCATGACAGCGTAATAGGCGGTGGTGTATGGGTAGGCGCCCGAGGTAATGCTTTCCGGTGTTGGAGCAATGCCGTCCACTTCGAGTAGCTTTATGTTTTCAGCGCCCCACATGTCCATGACAAAATAATAGTAGGAATAGCCTATGGCACCTTCGCCGTTTTCAAAGCTGGCTACCGCGTCAATCAGCATGCCCATCTCTGCCACCACTTGCTCCATGGGTGGATCCATGGGCTTGAGTACCGCCCCATCTGGTGTCAGACCTGACATGACCATGTCAAGAAAACCCGTCTGACTGCCAGAGTTGACCGGGCGCTGGTAGGGGATAATGTCGAGGTCTCTTCCGCCAACCTCGCTCCAATTGGTAATCTTACCGGTGTAAATGTTTTGGAGCTCAGCCGGGGTCAGACCTGCAATGGGATTATCCGCATTCACCAGGAACACAAAGGCCTCGCTGACGACCGGAATAATTTCAAACTCCACTCCGGCGGCTTTGGCCAGAGCAAGTTCCTCTTCCGAAGGGGCGGTGACGAAGATGAGGTCCGTATTTTTATCTATGAGGTTGACATATGCCTGGTGGGTTTTGTTATGTAAAATGTACGGTCGTACTTCTTCAGGAGACATGTCCATCAAGCGGGCGGCCAAGGCTTCGGAAATGGGGATCGTCACTGTGGAACCATCCACCCTGGGGTATGTTTCAGGCGTGAAGGAGGGGGCGTCGTCTGAGTAGGTCTGACCCCCATTGTTCACTTCTTCATCCGACTGGGTCTGACCCCCGTTGTCCATTTGAGACCCACCATTCTCCGCTTCGCGGCTGCAGCCAGCACCAACCACCATAATGACAAGGATCATCACGAGAATTGTGACCACTCTGCGCAGCGGTTTACTTTCTTTACCTGGACAATTGCAGCTAGTCGTCTCTTTCTTAACCATTTCTTCTGGCATGATCAGCGCCTCCTGAGAATTGGAATTTAAAGGTAAATGAAACTATTAACATATTAGGACCAACTAACCTTAATTGTGAATGGTTTATCCAACTCGACTATATCACTTTGAATTTCCAATTGTTATTAAAGAATTATTAAACGATCGCAGCCCAACTGCAAAAAAAAGCTAAAATATCAACCTCTTCAGCAACCTCAACAAACAGGCCAAACTGCTTCAATCCAATTTTCTCATCCAATCCACTGCATACTCATCCAGTGCAAGGGTATGAACTTCTTAGATAAACACATACACTAGATTACTAATCATCCAGACAAAATATACCATCCGTCTGCTCACTCATCTACTCACCCAGCAACTCATACTTCCACCACCAAGGAGGCAACCTCCATGCTGAATCCATCCATCCCATGGGAAAACGCCATCAGAACGCGACGCTCCGTCCGAAACTACAAGCTCGAGCCCCTCAGAAAAGAACATAATGAAGCCCTTTCACCATTCATCCAGACCCTCACCGTCCCGTTCCAGCACGACATTGAGTGCCGTTTCTTCAAGGCGGACCCCACCAAAAAACTCTACTTCAGCATAACCTCGCCACCGGACAACCTGGCCTTCCTTGCCTCAACAGACATTTTATCCATAAGTAAAGTCGGCTTTCTGGGAGAGCTCATCGTCATCTACGCCAACAGTCTCGGCATTTCCACCTGCTGGTACGGCCACTATCACCTGGAAGAGCTCCAGCGCCTGATGCCGCACCTGCCGGCCCCAGACTGTCTCAAGACCTCCAACATGGGCTTTGGCTACTCAAAAGGAGAAACTGTCGAAGGCCGTCGCGCCATCTGCGTCACTCCTTTGGGTTATCACGACACCACTGGCCTCAGACTCGTCGACCGCATAACCGAAACTTTCATCAGTTATAAGCGAAAGCCCCTCGAAGAGCTTCTTATTCAGCCCATTACCCTTTCAACCTTAAGCGACCCACTCCGCTATGCCCTGGATCTCGCGCGTCTCGCGCCTTCCGCTGCCAACAGCCAGCACTGGCGTTTTGAAATCTCCGAAGACCAATCCACTGTTAAAATCGCCATGCCTCCCGGCTATAAACACCTCAAGTGGGAACACCCCAACGTAGACATTGGAATCTGCGCCGCCCATTTTTGGGTCGGACTGAACTTGCTAGGTCTGACCCCGTCCGTCTCAACCCCGTCCGTCTCACTTTCCCTGGAGGAGGGCAGGGCGGTCTGGACTTTCAAATTGTGATGGATTAAATAACCACCAGCAGCAGGTGTCTCCAGGAACCTGCTTTTTTCTTGGGCAGGGAATAGGGGAGGGAGGGGTGACCATCGGCAAAATTTTTTAAGCTTTGACTAAACCAATAGGTGAGTTAAACGCCAAGACCATGAAAATTACTTATTGATCCCCATTCTCAATTCAAACTTTCAATTTCACGGTTTCAAGCGCACCCTGTAAACTGTATGGGAGCGCTTTTTATAAAATGATGCGCGACAGCACTTACATAGCACCAAGGACAAAAATCATACAACCTACTCCACCCAAACCAAGGAGGCACTTCAATGTCAGAACGCAACACGCTCCCAGAGATCTTTGAAAGCTTTGCCGATGCTCGCAAAACCGGCTTCCTCGCCGCCAAAGCGGTGAAAGACGCCGGCAAAAATCTCGTTGGCTACTACTGCACCTTCACCCCCGTGGAAGTCATCATGGCTGCCGGCGCCGTCCCGGTCGGACTCTGCGCCACCAGCGACGAAACCATCCCGGAATCCGAAAAGGTCCTGCCCCGCAACCTTTGCCCGCTGGTCAAATCCAGCTATGGCTTCGCCGTCACGGACAAATGCCCGTACTTCTACTTTTCTGACCTGATTGTCGGCGAAACCACCTGCGACGGCAAAAAGAAAATGTATGAGCTCCTCGAAGAGGTTAAACCTACCCACATCCTCCAGTTGCCAAATGAGTCCAAAACTCAGAGATCCTTTGAGTATTTCCGGGAGGAAGTTCAAGGGCTAAGAGAGCGGCTTGAAAAGGAATTCAGCGTGACGATTACGGATGAGGACCTCAAGAAGGCGATTCGACTTAAAAACCGTCAAAGGGAAACACTCAAAGAATTTTACAATCTCATGAGTCTCACACCGCCGCCGGTCAGCGGCCTCGACATCCATAAAGCTCTTTACGGCTCTGAATTCAAATTTGACAAAGAAGCGCAAATTGCAGAAATGCAGGCGCTCACGAAACAAATTTACGAAACTTATAAAACTGAGGGCAGCAAGGTCTCTGAAACCGCTCCAAGAATTCTCATCACAGGGTGCCCAATTGCCGGCGCTACGGAAAAGATCATCACCGCAATTGAGGAAAATGGCGGTGTCGTCGTTACTTATGAGAACTGCTTTGGCACCAAGGCGGTCGAGGAAATGATTGATGAGACCCTCGACCCCATCGACGGCATTGCCCGCAAATATCTCAACACACCTTGCTCGGTCATGTCCAACAACCGGGACCGTCTTGACAAACTCAGCGAGCTGATTACACGCTTCAAGGTGGACGGCGTTGTCGATGTCGTGCTGCAAGCCTGCCATACTTATAATATTGAAGGCTTCTCCGTAAAGCGCCACGTCAAGGAACAGCATGACCTGCCGTATATATCCATCGAAACCGATTATGCGTCTTCAGATGCCGGTCAGCTTAAAACACGTCTCGGCGCGTTTATTGAAATGCTGTAGTCGACAAAATAAGCACCCCCGAAAGGAATCTCACTATGATCCATATGGGCATTGACATTGGGTCGGTCTGCGCGAAAGGCGCCATTCTTTGCGACGACCGCCTGGAAAAAGTTATCCTTCCGACAGGATGGAATATTAAAGAAACTGCATCCCTTCTCAAAAGTGCATTGCTCTCCAGCGCAGGCGCCACTGACGAAGAAGTGGCAAGGGTGGTCGCGACGGGCTACGGTCGCGTATCCATCCCGTATGCGGACAAAAAAGTCACCGAAATCACATGCCACGCCCGCGGCGCCGTGTACCTCAATCCGAGCGCCAGGACCATCGTCGACATAGGCGGTCAGGACAGCAAAGTCATCTCAATAGATGCCGATGGTCGCGTTCAGGACTTCGTCATGAACGACAAATGCGCAGCGGGGACCGGCAGATTTCTTCAAGTCATGGCCCACGTCCTGGAAGTCGAGGTGGATGAGCTCGACCACCTCGCGCGCCGGGGCGAGGCGGTCACCATCAACGCCATGTGCACTGTGTTCGCGGAGAGCGAAATAATTTCACTGTTGGCTCAGGGGACTGAGAAAGGGGCGATTGCCGCAGGGATTTTGAGCTCCATCTCCCAGCGTGTTCAGCACCTTTCCAGCAGAATCTCCGTTCAGGATCAACTCCTGTTTACCGGCGGTGTTTCCAATTCGAACGTTCTCAGGCATATGCTCTCCGAAAAGCTTAACCTTGAGGTCCATCACCACCCGGATGCCCAGTTCGCCGGCGCCATAGGCGCGGCGTTGCTGGCGCGGGAACTCTGCGACTGACAGCATACAATTTGAGAAATGTTACAAAAATATTGCGGTGCCTGACCCCAAGTTCGTTTGAGTGACAGGCACCGCTTTGTTTTTTGTACCAGACCTTAGATCAGCATTATGGTCAGGCTTCGTCTTCCATCGGCAAGTCCTCCTCAATGCTCTCGACAGGCACCGTCACAATTTGCTATACTGTTCTCAAATAATACCTCGACAAACCACCACCCAACCGGAACAGGGGGCAGTCTATGTTTGGCAAAAAAGGCGACAACCGCTTCGAAACCATCTATTCCCAGGGCAAGATCAGCGTTTCCCGGATCATCGTTGACAGAGAAACCGGCGTCAACTACCTTTTTGTATCCGATGGTTCCGCCGCCGGCCTCACTCTCCTGGTAGACCGCGAAGGCAAACCCGTCATTTCGCGCGTTGAAGACAACACCCGCCTTTAGCACCCGCCTTTAACACCCGCTGCACATAATTCAATTTCCAGTACCCATCAAGGCCGTAGACCACTGCGGCCTTTTATAGTATCCACCTTTATAAAAGAAAGGCAGGTGAACTATGACCCCGCGAAAATATGTCACCATCGACCGCCATTACCTCTATAACCGCCAGCGCGGCGCCTGCTTCTTCTGCGGCAAGCCCCTCAAAATGGGCACCCTCAGCGTCGACCATTACCTCCCGAAGAGTGCCGGCGGCACCAACGACGTCTTTAACCTTGTCGCCTCCTGCAAGTCCTGCAACGCCGAAAAACTAAATACTTTGCCGATGGACGTCGAATCCCAACACATCACATGGTTCATCCAGGCCTACGACGACCATCACATCCTCACCAAGTCCAGCATCACGATCCCTAAAGACACTCTGAGCGAATGGGTTCACAGCATTGACCGCTCATATCCCAGCGGCGACTTCACCGTCTTCGAATCCCCAGGCCACCGCTTTTACGTTCGCATGAACCAGATCGAAAAAATCATTGCCTTTCACCAAACTGATTTGGCGGAGTAGGTTCAATGGACGACTGGGTAATGGACGAGCGGGTTGAGTGGGTCTGACCCCGTCTGATCATCTTAGCAGGTCTGACCCCGCATGTCCGAACCAACGGGTCTGACCCCGTCTGATCACCCCGTCTGATCACTTTCCGCAAATCAAAATTACTTCTTCAGTTTTCGGAAGTTATCTGTTACAAAATGTATTACACTGACATTAGACAATTTTCTTAAAAATCATCACTCAACCAGAAACACATTCAATAAATATCCCACTTCCAGGAGGCGATCATGATGCTGCAACTCAATTATTTCACCTATAAAACTCAGCTCGGCCCTGTGACAATAGCAGACAATGGCAATGCCATCACCCATCTTCTGATCGGCGACCCCGCCACCGACTTCCTCAACTCAGTCAACGGTCATCTCAACGAAACACAACTGATCCGGCAAGCCCACCAGCAGCTGGAAGCCTACCTCAGCGGCACCCGCCAAACCTTCGATCTTCCCATCGCACCCACCGGCACCAATTTCCAGCAGCGGGTTTGGGAAGCCCTCAGACAAATTCCTTTTGGTTCCACCCAATCCTATGCCGATATAGCCAAAAACATAGGCAGCCCCAGCGCCTCCAGGGCAGTAGGGACCGCCTGCAGCCGCAATCCCATCCTCATTATCACCCCGTGCCACCGCGTTATTGGCAAAAGCGGCAAACTCACCGGCTTTGCTGCTGGCCTCGACGTCAAAACAGCCTTGCTCCAATTGGAGAAAGTCCTTCCCGCAGAATCTGCCCATGATCCCAGCTAACATGATTACCAACCAACCCAACAACACAACCTTTCTCCCGTACCCGGACCACGCTCTGGATCACCTGACCGCACGAGACCCCGCTCTCGGCCGCGCCGTCCTTCAATTTGGCCGCCTGGAACGCCTCGTGGCCAAGGATCCCTTCACCGCCCTCGCCAGCGCCATCACCGGCCAGCTCATTTCCACCAAAGCCTATGATGCCATCTGGGGCCGCCTCAAGGACCACCTCCAGACAGTCACGCCTCGATCCGTCTATGACGCCGGCCCCGAAGCCCTTCGCACCTGCGGTCTCACCCAAAGTAAAGCCACCGCACTCCACCAGGCTGCCGCGGCCATCCTTTCCGGCGCCTTCGACCTGAACGCCGCCGCGACCATGGACGACGAGGCCGCCATTCATCACCTCAGTTCTTTAAAAGGCATTGGCCGATGGTCATCCGAAATCACCCTCATCCACGGCTTCCTCCGTCTCAACATCCTCAGCTATGGTGACGCTGCCATCCGACGCGGTATGTGCAATGTGTATGGTGTGCCGACCATCGGCAAAGATTTTTTCGAAACCTGTAAAACCGCCTATTCGCCCTATGGTTCGGTAGCGTCCATCTATTTATGGAAATCTGCATTTTCAGAAATATTGTAGCCGCCTATTTCGAACAAAAATAATACCTGGAGGTCCTATGCTGACGCCTGCGCAAAGAGCCATGATCAAAGAATCAAATTCAATCCACGATGATCTCCAGAACCTCCTGAAGACCCTCGCCGAACCCGCCTATCAAAAGTTCGCCTCCGCGCTGCTGCCGGGGACGTCTAATCTCCTTGGCGTTCGGCTGCCGGTCCTGCGCCAGATCGCTGGCGACATCGCGAAAGGGGACTGGCCGAATTACCTCAGCATGCCCACTGACACCTACTTCGAGGAGACCATGCTGCAGGGCATGGTCATTGGACACGTCACAAAAAGAAACACACGGGGTCAGACCTACTCGTCTACAAAAGATGACACACGGGGTCAGACCTACTCGTCTCTCAAAGGTCTCGACTCGAATCAGACACACGGGGGCGATAGGCGCAAGCCGCAGACCCACTCCTATCTAAAAGCCTTCATCCCCAGAATTAACAACTGGTCCGTGTGCGACAGCTTCTGCGCCGGACTCAAATTTGTCAAAGAGAAGAGGGAAGAGACCTGGCCAATTCTCATGGACTGCCTGAAGTCCGACCAGGAGTTCGAATTTCGTTTTGGGGCGGTCATGCTCCTGAATCATTATCTAACCGATGATTGGATCGACGCCGTCCTGGATGCATATTTTACTCACACTCACCAAGACTATTATGCGAAGATGGCCATCGCTTGGGGCCTTTCCCAGGCCTTCGCTTTTGACCCGCAGAAAACCTTAACCCAATTTGAACACCGGTGGGTAATAGGCTCAGCCGCAATAGGCGCAGCCGCAATAGGCGAAGCCACGATAGGAGAAGCGGCAACAGGCAAAGCTGCACATAGTACAGCCACCACAGAGGCCGCCGAAGACCAGGATGTCTTCATCCGCCAAAAGACCTTCCGGAAAATCCTCGAATCCAACAAAGTCAGCCCCGAGCATAAAACCATCATCAAAGCCATGAAAGAAGGGGAGCCCCGTGGCTAAAAAAGAAATTCCAGACAAACAAGTACCTCCCACCCGCCAGGACAAACTTGCCGCCGTCCTGAGCTCCGACCCGGCGTTCGATGGCCAATTTTTCTACGCCGTCAAATCCACCGGCATCTTCTGCCGCCCGTCCTGCAAATCCAAAAATCCAAAAGTCGAAAACATCGACTTCTTTGATACAAGTGATGACGCCCAACGCGCCGGCTATAAGCCCTGCAAACGCTGCCGGCCTGATCTGCTCACTTATGAACCCTACAAAGACAATGTCGAGGCGATCTATAACACCATCACCACCCATCTCTTGGATCAAGAGTCCCTGGCCGCCCTTATGAAAGCTTTGGGTGCCCACCAGGACCCTCTCAGATCCGCGTTCAAGGCACGTTATGGCAGCCTGCCATCGGCAATCATCACCCAAAAACGTCTCTCCCTAGCTGCCGATGGTCTCCTCACCACCACCAAGCCCATCCTCCAAATCGCCCTCGACTGCGGCATTTCCAGCCAGTCCGCCTTCTACGACGCCTTCAAGCGCACTTACCACACCTCTCCAGGGAGATACAGGATACAGAACACAAAGTGAGAAGGAGACAGCACAAGGGCTGCCTCCTTCAATTTTATTTAGTGACGCGGACAAGTTTCACCTTGGTGACGCGGACAGCTTTCAATTTGGTGACGCGGACAAGTTTCAACTCGGGGCCAGAGCTTCGTAATATTCCCGTAATATTCCGACCGCATTCCCCACCACATTGCTCGGCTTTGTACGTGAAAAAGTGCAAGAATTCTGCCGGAATTCCGCCCAGTGAGCCTTGACACAACCTTAACCACGTATTATACTTGATTTGAATTCCCACCTATAAACTCGGGATTGAATCATAACACAAAATTACTTCACAAAAGCCCGACATCATTTTGACAAGACAATTACATTGTACACAACTTAATTCACTTTCTCCAACAAGTACCACCACAACCCTATGAGGTGACAAAAATGAAACTCTCCACCCGCGGCCGCTACGGCCTCAAAGCCATGTTCGACCTGGCACTGAACGACGGCGACGTCCCGGTCTCTCTGACCTCCATCGCGGAGCGGCAGGGGATCAGCGTCAACTACCTGGAGCAGCTCATCGCGCCACTGAAAAAAGCTGACCTCGTCAAGAGCGTCCGCGGCGCCCAGGGCGGCTACCTCCTCAACAAGCCCGCTGACCAGATCAGTGTCGCCGACATCCTGACCGTCCTCGAAGGCCCCCTCGGCCCCACCGAATGCGTCCGGCTCCTGGGAGACGACGCCTGCGAGCAGGCCGACTACTGCGTCACCCACATGATCTACGAAAAAATGCGCGACAGCCTGCTCCAGGTCGTCACGACTATTACCCTCAAGGACATGGTTCTCGACCACAAGCGCATGCACGCCGGCCCCATTGACACACAATTTTTCTGCAACAAATAGAAATAGACTATCATCCCGAAGGAGTCCTGCCCAATGAGAAGCGTCTACATGGACCATTCCGCCACCACACCTGTCAAACCAGAAGTCGTCCAGGCCATGCTCCCATACTTCACTGAAATCTACGGCAACGCCTCCAGCGTCCATGCCTTTGGCCGCGAGGCCCGCAAAGGCGTCATGAGCGCCCGCCAGACCATTGCCGACTTCATAGGCGCCCACGCCGACGAGCTCTACTTCACCGCCGGCGGCACTGAGTCCGACAACTGGGCCATCCGCGGCGTCGCCTACGCGAACAAAGCCAAGGGCAACCATATCATCACCACCACCATCGAACACCACGCCGTCCTCCACGTCTGCGAGATGCTGGAAAAGGAAGGCTTCGAAGTGACCTATCTCAAGACGGATGCCGATGGTCTCATTTCCCTCAAAGACCTTGAAGCAGCAATCCGCCCAAGCACCACCCTGATTTCCATCATGGCGGTCAACAACGAGATCGGCACCATACAGCCCATTGAAGAGATCGGCCACATCGCCAAAAAGCACGGGGTCCTCTTCCACACCGACGCCGTCCAGGCCCTCGGCAAGATCGAGCTCGACGTCAACAAGCAAAACATCGATCTCATGAGCTTTTCCGCCCATAAACTCTACGGACCAAAGGGCATCGGCGCTCTCTACGTGCGAAAAAGCGTCCGCATCAAGAACCTCATGGACGGTGGGGCACAGGAGAAGAAGAGAAGACCGGGCACGGAAAACGTCCCGGGCATCATAGGCTTTGCCAAGGCCGTTGAGATGGCAGCGGAAGGTTTTGAAGAGACCAACGCCCGCCTGATCCGCCTGAGAGACAAGATGATCGCCGGCATTGAAGCTCAGGTCCCTTACATCCGCCTCAACGGCCACCGCACCCAGCGCCACCCGGGGAACGTCAACTTCTGCTTTGAGTTCATCGAAGGCGAGTCCCTGCTCCTGAGCCTCGACCTCGTGGGCGTCGCCGCCTCAAGTGGTTCGGCGTGCACCTCAGGCTCCCTGGATCCATCGCACGTTCTAATGGCCATCGGCCTGACCCATGAAATTGCCCACGGCAGCCTTAGACTCTCCCTCGGCGAATTCACCACCGACGAGGACGTCGACTACGTCATTGAGCAGCTGAAGCCAATCGTTGAGCGGCTTCGCAGCTATTCACCACTATATGAAAAAGCCACTGGAGGATCACGATAATGTACAACGAAAAAGTCATGGAACACTTCACCAATCCAAGAAATGTCGGCGAAATTGTTGATGCCGATGGTATGGGTGAAGTCGGCAACGCGAAATGCGGCGACATCATGCGCATGTACCTCAAAATTGAAGACAACCGCATCGTCGATGTCAAGTTCAAGACCTTCGGCTGCGGATCCGCCATTGCGTCCTCCAGCGTGGCTACAGAGCTGATCAAGGGCCGTACCATCAAAGAAGCCCTCGCACTCACCAACCAGGAAGTCATCTCGGCCCTCGGCGGCCTCCCGACGGTCAAGATCCACTGCTCCGTCCTCGCCGAGCAAGCCATTAAAGCCGCGCTCCTCGACTATGCCAACAAAAATGGCCTGACTTTCGAGGAACTCGCCAACTTCAACCCGGATGACGATGGTCACGACCACGGCCACGAGGACGACGAGCACGCGCATTAATCTGACCAAAGATGCAGGCCAATACACCTGCATCTTTGTTTTTGAAGTTTGGTGACGCGGACAAATTTCAAACCGGTGCCAGAGCATGCGATAACCGTTCTCAACCAGACAATCTTTTCCGTACGTCAAGTACTACCCATCCCTTTAAACCCCCGAAACGGAGGATCACAGCAATGCCAAACAAAAACCGCGTCGTCGTCGGCATGAGCGGCGGCGTCGACAGCACTGCCACCGCCTGGCTCCTCAAGGAAGCCGGCTACGACGTCATAGGCGTCACCATGAAGCTCTGGGAAGACGACGACCCCGACTACGTCGAAAAAGAGGGGGGCTGCTGCAGCCTGTCCTCCATAGATGACGCCCGCCGAGTCTGCGACAAAATAGGCATCCCATTCTACGTCATCAACTTCAAGCCCGTCTTCAGAGAAAAAGTCATAGATTATTTCATAGATGAATACCAGCACGGCCGCACCCCGAACCCGTGCATTGCCTGCAACAAATATGTCAAGTTCGACGCCCTCATCAAAAAAGCCCACGAACTCGACGCCTACTACGTCGCCACGGGCCACTATGCCAAAGTCGAGCAGCTCCCGGACACCGGCCGCTACGTCATCCGCCTCTCCGAAGAGAAGCGCAAAGACCAGACCTACGTCCTCTGCAACCTTACCCAGGACCAGCTCCAGCACATTCTGATGCCCCTGGGCGACTTCGACTCCAAAGAAAAAGTAAGAGAAATCGCATCCCGCTTCGACCCCCACGTGGGCGGCAAATCCGACTCTCAGGAAATTTGCTTCATCCCGGACGACAACCACTCCCGGTTCCTCACGGAACACCTCGGCGACCAAATCGTCCCCGGTGACTTCGTCGATCCGGAAGGCAAAAAACTGGGCAAGCACAAGGGCATTGTCCATTACACTATTGGCCAGCGCAAAGGCCTCGGTTTATCCCTCGGCCAACCGGGCTATGTCACCAAAATCGAAACCGACACCAACCGCGTCATCATAGGCGGGGCAGAGGACGTCTTCTCCGACACCCTCTACGCAAGCGACCTCAATTTCATGCCCTTCGAGACCCTCGAGGAACCCATGCGCGTCCTGGCCAAAATCCGCTACGCCGCGCCGCCGGCCCCAGCTACCCTCAGTCCGGCAGGGGAGGACCGCGTCAAAGTCCTCTTTGACACCCCGCAGCGCGCCATCACTCCAGGTCAGGCCGTCGCGTTTTATGTCGGTGATATGCTAATCGGCGGGGCGACGATCTTATAGCCCGCCACCTCCAGTCCAAAAAACAGAGTTCTGCCGATGGTCACACCCACACAACCCAATTCACCACTACAAGCCCTGCCAGCCCAAACCTGCAGGGCTATTTTTGCGCCCCACCCCCCATCCTGCATGAATTCCCCCAATTTACACAATCTTTTGTTTTAGACCGCCCATTTGGTGCTATAATAGCAATAGAGTTCTCATAATTATGACAAAGCCAAAATTAGCACAAACCATTCCGAACACAGACAACACAAAACAATCCCCTAAGCATAGAGCTGAACTGCCTACAACCCTCTACGCCATCACAGCTTCCGGAAGGATGACACCTGATGACACCACTGTTCCTACTGGCCGCCCTGATCCTGCTTAACGGATTCTTCTCGGCCTCCGAGATCGCCCTGATCTCCCTGAACGACAAGAAAATCCAGTCCATGGCAGAAGACGGCCATCTCAAAGCCATCAAACTCAGAAAAATCCTCGGCGAGCCCAGCCGCTTCCTTGCCACCATTCAGGTCGGCATCACCCTAGCCGGTTTCCTGGCCAGCGCCTTCGCCGCGCTCTACTTTTCGCCGCGTCTTTACATCATCATGAAACCAGCCCTGACGGACTTCAATTTATCAGATGCCACCCAGGTGAACCTTTCCGTCATTCTCATCACCCTGGTTCTGTCCTACTTCAGTCTCGTCCTGGGCGAACTCGTCCCAAAACGCCTCGCCAGCCATAACGCCGAGAACTTTGCCATGGCCGTCATCGGCCCGGTCACGCTACTCTCCGTCATTACATATCCTTTCGTCCGCTTCCTGACCTTCTCCAGCAACTTCTTCGTCCGCCTCTTCGGCATCGACCCCCTCCACGAGAACGAAAATGTCACCGAGGAAGAGATTCGTATGATGGTCGACGTGGGCGAGGAGAAGGGCACCATTGAAATTGACGAGAAGGAAATGATCAACAACATCTTCGAATTCAACGACAAAACTGTCGACGACATCATGACCCACCGCATGGACATCGTAGGTCTGCCCCTCGAGGCTACCCTCGAAGAAATCGTGACCCTCATCAATGAGGAGAAGTACTCCCGCATCCCGGTGTACGACGATACCATTGACAGCATCGTGGGCATTCTCTTTTCCAAGGATATCCTCCAGTACCTCGCCGGCTCATGGAATACAGAGATTTCTGCCGATGGTTTCAACCTCCAGCCCCTCCTCCGCAAGCCCTACTTCGTCCCAACCTCCAAGCATACGGATGACCTCCTGCGAGACTTCAAAAAGAACAAGGTCCATATGGCCGTCATCATCGATGAATACGGCGGCACCGCCGGCATTGTCACCCTCGAAGATCTCCTCGAAGAAATCGTCGGCGACATCTCTGATGAGGATGATGAAGACGATCTCCTCCAGGACATCACGCCCATGGAGGATGGCTCTTATCTTGTCGAAGGCCTCGCCAGCCTCGAAGAACTCGAAACCTACTTCAAAGTCAACCTTCCCACCGAGGAATTCAAGACCGTCACCGGCTTTATCATCGGCGAACTGGGCAATATTCCGGAAGAAGGGGAGCACCCAACCTTCGACTACGACGGCCTGACCTTCCTCGTACTGGAAGTCGATGACAAGCGCATCACCAAAGTCAGAGTGACACCGGTTCAAAAGGATGAAGAGGAGTTTGAGGAAGTGTAACAACTCAAAGGAAGGGAAGAAAGCCAAAGTCGCTTTCTTCCCTTAAAAATTGGTAAAGGAGAACCAATATGCCACAGTTAATATTTTCCGGCGTCAAACATGAAGAAGTCAAAGACATCAGCACCCAATTGGTCGACACCCTGGCAAAGATTGCAGACGCACCGAGGGACTATTTCACCCTAGAGGTAAACGACAATGATTTTGTCTTCGACGGAGAAATTGTCAAAATTAATCCTGTCATCCAAGTGCTGTGGTTTGACAGGGGACAGGCAGTCAAAGACGAAATGGCCAGCGTCTTAGATCAAGCGTTACGGGACAAAGGCTATCCAAATATTGAAATCATTTTTGAGACCCTTGGTAAAGAAAGTTACTTCGAGAATGCAGTGCATTTCTAAGTTCAAATTCGAAATTTTCAATTCTAAGTCGAGCAAAAACAACATATGGAAAGGGGACTACCACATGCCGAAGTTAATTTTTAAAGGCGTCGAAATCGAAGAAATTAAAGAAATGAGCACCAAGTTGGTCGATACGCTCTCCGGACTCACCAATGCCCCAAGACACGTCTTCACCCTTGAGTGTGTTGAAAGCGCCTTTATTTATGATGGCGAGATCGTCAAACCAGCCCCCGTCATAGAAGTCAAATGGATCGAGCGTGGTCAGATTGTGAAAGACCAAGTGGCCAGTGCCATTGACCAGGCCGTGCGTGCCAAAGGTTATGAGCATGTTGAAATCATTTTCACGGAGTTGAAAAAAGGCGACTATTATATTAATGCGAAAGTATATTAGTTGAAAAAACAATGAACAACTGAATAAACGAAAAAATGGCCAACAGCGCTCGATCCCAAAATCGCGCCTTGTTGGCCTTTTTGTTGTCAAAAACTATGCAAGCCTGCGGCTAGGGCCTATTGACCCAGACAGATCAACCGGGGTCAGACCTGCAACATTTCTAAAGCGCTCTAATCAGCTCACAATACACCAAACAAGCCTCTTCAATCTGTTTCACCGCGCAGCGTTCATTCACCATGTGCGCGAGTTTATATTCACCCGGCCCAAATCCAATGCATGGAATCCCCATGGCAACTGGCGTGATGGCATTCGTCCCAAAATCCCAGAAGTCAAACGCCTGAGGCACCGAACCACTCACAGCTTCAACCGCCTGAATCATTGCCAGTGTCAACACATGATCCTTCTCAATCTTCCACGGATTATGCATTGGCTCGTAAATCAATGGCTTACCCGTCCATGTTGTATGATACAGGGTCCCGACTTCCCAGGAAGCCTTCTTTCCGGCAATAAGCGCCTCCATCTCAGAAGCAACTTGCTCCAAAGTCTCCCCAACTGCAAGCCTTCTATCCAAGTAAATGCTGCACTCACTCGGCACCGCGTTCAGAGACACGCTGACCGACGAAATATCCGAGAGCACTACCGTCCCGTGAGCCTCATCCGCCTTGTACAAAGATTTATTCAGCGCGTCCACACGAGAAATAATCTCTGCCATCTCATAAACCGCATTCACGCCTTTCTCAGGCGCAGAGCCATGTGCAGAGACCCCATGGGTCTTAATCCTAACCTGCGCCTTGCCTTTATGACCCAGCACAATTAAATTGTCACTAGGTTCACAAATCACACAAAAATCCGGGCGCAGAGACAACTGCGCATACAAATGTTTCAAATTCTCCCCATCGCAGTACTCCTCACACACCGTCCCCGTCACGTATACCGTCTTGCCCTCCAGATATCCTAAGTCCCGAGCCAGCACCGCCGCATACACACTGGCGCATAACGCCGACTTCATATCGACGCTGCCGCGGCCCCACAAATATCCGTCAGCCACAGCACCTGAGAAGGGTGGGTGAGTCCAGTCGTCCGCATCATGTACTTCCACCGTATCCAAATGGGAGTCGAATTGAATGACCACCGGACCATTGCCAATCCGTCCCACCACATTTCCAGTGGAATCTATAAATGCTTCATCAAACCCCAGCGCCTTCATTTCCTCAATCACCATCGATGCCAATGGACCTTCTTCATTTGTAAAACTAACAGTCTGAACTGCTCTCTGAGCAAAATCTAACAATTTCTCATTGTTCAACACCAAAATCGCTCCCTCCGCCTAAGTGAAGAAATCATTGAATCCATCGTCTAACACAGAAAACCTCATTCCATTTCATCATCCCAAATTTTCACCACAACCTCAAGAGCTAGGTCGGCAAAACCTTCCCGTTGGTACCCTAACTTATATTATAATCGTACTAGTGAACCAACAAAAACCGATTGGGGTCAGACCCACAACGAACACATGAGTGAACACTCGGAGTCAATAGGCGCAGCCGCAGACCTAATTAGTTCAGACTCTCGTTTACAAACTTGACGCAGCCGGGGTCAGACCCGCACATATAAGACCCATCCATAGAACCATTACCACTCAGAAAAGGGTAGTATCAAGACCACGACCCAACCAAACACCACTGCCATAATTCGAACCGCTGTCCCATCCGACCTGCCTCGTCTCACCGATATCTACAACCAGGCCATCGCAACCTTCAGCTGCACCTGCGACACCACAATGTTTACCTCCGAAGATCGGCAGGCCTGGTTCAACGACCACCAAACAGACCGCTACCCACTCTTCGTCTAAGAATCAGACGGCCAGGTCCTCGGCTACGCCTACCTGTCACCCTACCGCTCAGGCCGCGAAGCCCTCCGGACCATCGCCGCAATCAGCTACAACGTCGATTTCTCCGCCCATCGCCAGGGCATTGCCACCCACCTCGTCCACCACACCCTCCATGCCGCCCACCACCTCGGTTACAAAAACCTCGTCGCCATCCTCCTCGAATACAACACCCCCAGCATCGCCCTCCTCGAATCCTTCGGCTTCGAACCCTGGGGAACCCTGCCGATGGTCGCAGAACTCCAAAACCAACACTTCTCACACCTCTACTATGGGTTGAAGTTGTAACAAACAGCTTGCAAACCATTCTCAATTATGCTACAATACGCTATAGTGTTAACTTAGAACCACTTCACTTCATACTGAAACCGCAATGATGGAGAATTAAACGTCGCCCCAAAACAGAGAGCAGCCAACCGCTGAAAGCGCTGCGCCAGACGTCTATGCTACTCCGGAGCACCGGCCAAAACCCGGCGCCACGCGGGCGTTATCCGCGTTGTTTTTCAAGACTTCAGAGAGATTCCCTTATAGCAGTGGGCGCCCAGGCACCACTTGCAGCAGAAGGGGATAATCAGGGTGGTACCGCGGGCAAACAAGCGCTCGTCCCTGATCCTATCTGACGTCTTTTTTGTTGTCTTAAGTCTTGTATACAAAGAGATTCGCAGTATCAAACTAAAGAAATCAAATTAAACATCATTAAACAGAATTTCATCCAATTAAATTGCACGCAATACAATCCGACTGCGCCACACTGTACACTGCCAACTTCCATCGAAAGGACTGAAATCACTCATGAAAAATCTCGGTCTCAACGAAATCAGACAGCAATTCCTCGACTTCTTCGAAAGCAAAGGCCACACCGTCGAATCCAGCTATTCTTTGGTCCCTCAGCAGGACAAAAGCCTACTGCTCATCAATGCCGGCATGGCCCCGCTGAAAAACTACTTCACAGGCGCAGAAACGCCGCCCAACGTGCGCATGGCCACCTGCCAAAAGTGCATCCGCACCGGCGACATTGAAAATATAGGCCACACCGCCCGCCACGCCACCTTCTTCGAAATGCTCGGCAACTTCTCCTTTGGCGAGTACTTTAAAGAAGAATCCCTCAAATGGGGCTGGGAATTTGTCACCGAATGGCTCGACATGGACCCGAACCTCCTCTGGGGCACCGTCTATGAAGAGGATGATGAAGCCTACGCCATCTGGCGCGATGTCATCAAGCTCCCTGAAGAGCGCCTCGTCCGCCTGGGCAAAAAGGACAACTTCTGGGAAATCGGCACCGGCCCATGCGGTCCTTGCTCCGAAATCTACTTCGACCGTGGCCCGGCTTACGGCTGCGGCGCACCTGACTGCAAACCCGGCTGCGACTGCGACCGCTACCTCGAGTTCTGGAACCACGTCTTCACCCAGTTCAACCGAGACGAAAACGGCGAGTACCATCTCCTCGACAAGAAAAACATCGACACCGGCATGGGCCTTGAGCGCATCGCCTGCATCCTGCAGGGCGTCGACTCCATCTTTGATGTCGACACTATCAAGGCCATCCTTGAGCGCGTCGAAGAAGTCTCAGGCAAAAAGTTCGGCGTTCTGAGAGCCAACGACGTCTCCATCCGCATCATCACCGACCACATCCGCGCCGTCACCTTCATGGTTTCGGACGGGATCCTGCCTAATAACGAAGGCCGCGGCTACGTCCTTAGACGTCTCCTCAGACGCGCCGCCCGCCACGGCAAGCTCCTGGGTATCAAGGGCAGTTTCCTCGCCGATCTCTCGAACACTGTCGTCGCGGTCTCCAAAGAAGCTTACCCTGAGCTCGAGCAGCGCCACGACTACATCAAGAAGATCATCGAAATTGAGGAAGAGCGCTTCCAGCAGACCCTCGACCAGGGCCTCAGCATCCTCCAGGCAGATATTGCCGCTATGCAGGAATCCAATGAAACCGTCCTTACCGGCGACAAAGCCTTCCGCCTCTACGACACCTACGGCTTCCCGCTGGACCTCACCAAAGAGATCCTCGAAGAGAAGGGCTTCACGGTCGACAACGATGGCTTCCTGAACGAGATGGAGCTTCAGCGCGAGCGTGCCCGTTCCGCCCGCGGTGACTCCGACGAGCTCGGCTGGGAAGGCGATCCGCTGAGTGCGCTGCCATCGGCAGTCACCAGCACTTTTAAGGGTTATGACACCCTGGAACTCACTTCGGAGCTCCTCGCCATTTCTACTGAGCAGGACCTGGCAGAGACAATCACAGCTGACGCTGTGCCGGTCAAAGCCCGCCTCGTCCTAAGAGAGACCCCGTTCTACCCTGAAGGCGGCGGCCAGGTCGGCGACAAAGGCGTCATCACCAGTGAAGACGGCGCGGTTTTCAACGTCCATGACACGAAAAAGGGCACCGGCGGCATGATCGTCCATGTGGGGGAACTCGAGAAAGGCAGCATCACACGGGGTCAGACCCTGACGGCCAAAGTCGACCAGAACCTAAGGCTCGACACCGCCAGAAACCATACGGCGACCCACCTTCTCCACAAGGCGCTGCGCTCGGTCCTGGGCGCACACGTCGACCAGGCGGGCTCCCTCGTGGATCCGCACAAGCTCCGCTTCGACTTCACCCACTTCCAGCACTTGACGCAGGAAGAAGTCAAGGCGGTAGAGGATCAGGTGAATGCTCAGATCTTCGCGCCGCACGTGGTCGAAACCTTCTACAGCTCCATTAAGGAAGCCAAAGAGATGGGCGCTACCGCGCTTTTCGGCGAAAAGTACGGCGATGTCGTCCGCGTGGTCAAAGCAGGGGACTACAGCATTGAGCTCTGCGGCGGCACACACCTGGACAACACGTCCAAAGTCAGCGCTCTGAAAATCACCTCAGAGGGCGGCGTCGCAGCCGGCGTCCGCAGAATCGAAGCCGTTACCGGCCGAGGTTTCTACGCCCTCTACAAAAAACTCGAGAACCAGGTCGAAAAGACCTCCGAAGTCCTGAAGACCCCTCAGCACGACCTCATCAAAAAGGCTGAGAACCTCATGGAAGAGCACAAAACCCTCCAAAGAGAGCTCCAGGAACTCAAGAATAAACTGGCAGCGGGCTCCATTGACGAACTCATAGCCAATGCCAAAAATATCAAAGGCATGAATGTCGTCACCGCGAAAATCGATGGCGCCGACAGCGACATGCTCAAAGACATTGGCGACCGACTCAAGGACAAACTTGAGAACGCTGTCGTCGTTCTTGGCACGCCAAGCGGTGACAAGGCACTCTTCGTCGTCATGGCTGCGCCTGGTGCCATTGCCCTTGGTGCCCACGCAGGCAACATCATCAAAGAAGTCGCCAAAGTCGCAGGCGGCGGCGGTGGCGGCACACCGCACATGGCTCAGGCTGGCGGCAAAGACCCATCCAAGGTTGAAGCGGCGGTCAAGAAAGCAATTGAGGTCCTCGAGGCTTAAAATCGGGGGCGGGTTGGAAGAAGGGGTCGACAGGCGTAAGTCGCTGACGCCTTCTTCTACCCACCGCCCATTTCCATCCCAAATTTTCTTCAAATCCACGTTTCTATGAGTAGTTTCGACCCAAAATTGGGTATAACCGTGTCAAGGGGGTTGTATTATGGATAAAACCATGAAATTCAACGTAGATCAGCAGCAATCGGACGAGCGCAAAGAGATTCTCAAGTATGTCTATGGCGCTCTGAAGGAAAAGGGGTATCATCCAATCAACCAGATGATCGGTTATCTGCTTTCAGGCGACCCTACGTACATCACGACGCACAATGACGCCCGCAAAGTGATCCGCAGGGTTGAGCGCGACGAGATTCTCGAAGAGCTTCTCAAATTCTACCTCGACCACAACGTCGAGTAGTCGAAGGTAAACACCCGTGAACCGAATCACCCTTGGCCGCTCCGGTCTTGAGGTGTCCCGCATGGCTTTCGGCTCCCTCACCATGGGGCCCCTCCAGCGCGACCTCTCACCAAAAACCGGCGGCGACCTTCTCGTCTATGCCTATGAGCGCGGTGTCAATTTCGTTGACACCGCCGAACTCTACGGCACCTATCCCCACATCCGCGAGGCCCTGAAGGTCATTCCGCGCCGGGACTACGTCATTTCCACGAAATCCTATGCCTATGATTTCAAAACAGCCGAGGCCAGTCTGAACCACGCCCTTGAGGCCCTTGGGACAGACTACCTCGACTTGTTTATGCTCCACGAACAGGAGAGCGCCCACACCCTTCGGGGTCACCGAGAGGCGCTGGACTATTTTCTGGAGCAAAAGCGAAAGGGCATCATTAAAGCCGTTGGCCTCTCCACCCACTTTGTGGCTGCCGTCAACGCCGCCGTCAAGGTCCCCGAGCTCGATATTATCCACCCCATTCTCAACCTGAAGGGGATCGGCATTCAGGATGGCACAGTTCAGGATATGCTGGATGCCATCCATGCCTTTAAAACGAGATTTGCCGATGGTGACGTCTTCACCATGAAGCCCCTGGCCGGCGGCCACCTGATCCGGAAGCCCAGGGACGCCTTTGATTTTCTGCTCAGCAACCCGGATCTGGACGCCATTGCCGTTGGGATGCAGTCCTTTGAAGAGATCGACGCCAATCTGGCGCTCTTTGACTCAAAGCCCATCCCGCCCGAGATTCAAAGCAAGCTGAACCAAAAAGAGCGTCACTTGCTGGTCCAGGACTGGTGCACCGCCTGCGGCAACTGTGAGCGGCGCTGCCAGCAGCAGGCCATCAAAGTGATGCATGATCCGCTTTTCGAACCTACCGGTGCCCGGGCCGTCGTCGACCAAGACAAGTGCGTCCTGTGCGGCTACTGCAGCGCCGTGTGCCCAGAATTCTGTCTGAAGGTGATTTGACATTTTAAATTTAACTCCGGAAAAAATTATGGGTCTGGATGTGGGGGACAGGACCATCGGCATAGCTATCTCTGATGGCCTTGGCATCACCGCCCAGCCCAAAGAAACCATTCGCCGCGTCTCCCTGAAAGAGGACATTGACCGCCTGGTCGAGCTGATCCTGGAAAACAACATCATCAAAATTGTCATAGGCCTGCCGCTCAACATGAACGGCACCCTGGGACCGCAAGGCGAAAAAACTCAAGGTTTTGCACAAAAATTAGAAAAAAAACTCAAGTATTCTGATAGAATGGTAGGGAAGACTGTAGAGATTGTCTTCTGGGACGAACGGCTGACTACCGCCTCCGCGCAGCGCGCTTTGATTGAGGTGGATATGCGCAGGGAGAACCGCAGACAGATTGTTGATACCGTCGCAGCTGTCTTTATTTTACAGAATTATATGGACCACCAAAAAAATATGAGGTGATTTGACATGGAAGAGGATCGTATCATTGTATTAACGGATGAAGATGGCAACGACGTTGAATTTGAAGTCATTGTAACTATGGAAGTCGAAGGCAGCGAATATGCCGTTATGCTCCCGCTGGACGGCTCTGAAGAAGCAGTCATTTTCAAAATTGTCGTGGATGAAGACGGCAACGAAATCATGGAAACTGTCCTGGATGACGAAGAGTTCGAAGCCGTTGCGGCTGCCTACGAAGATCTCATCGAAGAAATGGAAATTGACGAAGACGAAGACGACGAGATCGAAATCGAAGAAATCAAGCACTAACACTCCCTGAAGCCACTTTGGATCCGCGGGGATCCCGAGTGGATCAGTCTGTCCACACCCAAATCAGTGAGGTGAAGTGAACTATGGAACAATCCATCGATGCCTTGAAGGATCAACTGAAGGAGAAGGGCTACAAGCTCACGCCACAGCGTAAGGCCATCCTTGAAACGATTCTTGAAAATCCCGGGCATCACTTAAGCACCGAGGAAGTTTATGACATCGTGAGGAAGCGCCGCTCGGATATTGGGCTTGCCACGGTTTACAGAACCCTGATGCTCCTGAGCGATCTCAAGGTCCTCTCGAAGATCAACTTCGAGGACGGCTGTGTCCGCTATGAGCTCTGCAGCTGTGAAGACGACCACCAGCACCACCACCTGATCTGCCGCAAATGCGGTCTGATCATTGAAGTGGAGGACCTGCTCGAAGATCTGGAAAAGCGTATCGAAAAGGATTATGATTTCAAGATCACGGATCACCGGCTCAAGTTCATCGGCTATTGCAGCAATTGTAAAAAAGCGTAGTGCCAAGGGCACGCCAGCCCGGTACTCAGAACATACAAACTAAACGTTCAAGGCGGTAAAATTTCGCATTGCTGCGCTTTTGTCCTTTGCGATACGGCAGCGTATCGTCGAAGGGCTCGCCCGGTACTGCGAAATTTTACCATTAGATTATTTAATTGAAAGAACAGGTGAAATTTATGGTAAAAACGCCCCATCTAAAGGTCATGCCTTTGGGCGGAATGAATGAGATTGGCAAAAATATGACGGCCTATCAATACGAGGACGACATCATTGTTGTTGACGCTGGTCTCGCTTTCCCGGATGACGACATGCTCGGCATAGACATTGTCATCCCAGACATCACATTTCTAAAGAAGCATCAGGACAAGATCCGCGGCCTGATCTATACCCACGGCCACGAGGACCACATAGGCGCAACGCCTTATGTCCTGAAGCAGATTTCCGGCATTCACATGGTTGGCTCCAAGCTGACTATGGGCCTCATTGAAAACAAACTCAAGGAGCACAAGAACCTTGGGAAGCATACAAAAGCTATCGTCAAAGCCGGCGACAAAATCACGCTGGGCGCTTTCGAGATCGAGTTCATCCACGTGAGCCACTCCATCCCGGACGCTTTCAGCCTGGCGATCAAAACGCCGGTGGGTACTATTATTCAAACCGGCGACTTTAAAGTCGACTTTACACCTATTGACGGCAAAATGACCGACCTTGCCCGCTTTGCCCAGCTTGGCGCAGAGGGCATACTGGCGCTGTTCGCGGACAGCACCAACGTCGAGCGTCCCGGCTTCACCATGAGTGAGCGCAACGTCGGCGAAACCTTTGACGAGATCTTCCACCACTGCGAGGGCAGGATTATTGTCGCGTCGTTTTCCTCCAACGTCCACAGAGTTCAGCAGGTCATCAACTCCGCTATGGCCAACGGCCGCAAGGTCGCCTTCGCCGGGCGCAGCATGCTGAACGTCACCACAGTAGCCATGGATCTTGGTTACCTCGCCGTCGCAGAAGATACCATCATTGACCTCAAGGACATTGACCGTTATCCGGACAACGAGATCACCATCATCACCACAGGCAGCCAGGGCGAGCCTATGAGCGGCCTGTCCAGAATGGCCACCAACGAGCACCGTCAGGTGGAAATCAGACAGGGTGACCTGGTCGTCCTGTCCTCATCGCCTATTCCGGGCAATGAAAAGAGCGTCACCAGAATCATCAACCTGCTGTATGAGAAGGGTGCCAACGTCATCTACAACGAGCTGGCAGACGTCCATACCTCCGGCCACGCCTGCGAGGGTGAGCTCAAGCTGATCCACGCGCTGGTCAAACCTAAATTCTTTGTGCCGTTCCACGGGGAGTACAACCACCTCAGACGCCATGCGCAAATGGCTGAAGAAATGGGTGTTCCCGGTGAGAACATCTTCATCATGCGCACCGGTGATACCCTGGAGTTCTCCAGATTGCATGCGAAGTTCGGCAAACCGGTTCCGAGCGGCAACGTCATGATTGACGGCCTCGGCGTAGGGGATGTGGGCAATGTGGTCCTGAGAGACCGCAAGCATCTGGCAGAGGACGGCCTCATGATCGTCGTCGTTGCCATCCGAAAGGATACCGGCGAGATGGTCAACGCACCGGACATCATCTCCCGTGGCTTTGTCTACGTCAGAGAATCCGAAGAGCTCATGAACGGCGCGAGGGACACCATTGTCAACACGCTGAACAAAGCTATTTCCCAGAACGTCAGAGACTGGACCGGACTCAAGTCCTCCATCCGCGACGCGCTGCGCAGCTATCTCTATGAAAAGACCCGCAGAAGCCCTATGATCCTGCCGGTCATCATAGAAGTTTAATAACCTCCGGGGAGGCACAGCCATGAACGTCTACGACGCTGCAAACAACCTGGCGCGTGCTATTAAAGACAGCCAGGAATACAAAAACTATAAACAAATGGAAGCGTCGGTCAAGACCTCTGAACCGGTCAAGAAGATGATTGATGATTTCCATGCCAAGCAGTTTGAGCTTCAAAAGAAACAAATGATGGGGGAGCAGCCCTCAGAGTTTGAAATGAAGCAGCTCCAAAAGTTAGTGGAGGTTGCCTCTATTGATCCTCTGGCTCGCGACTTTATCAGCGCTGAGATGCGCTTTACGCTGATGATGCAGGATGTCTCCAAGATCCTCAGCGACGTCATGGAGCTTGAAAAAAGTCAATAACAGGTAAATCTATAAGGTTATTTGGGCAATCACAGACAAACTTAGCACGCCTTTTCAGGATCAGTTCGCCTGCACAGGTCTGGCTGGGTTTGTCTTTATGTGAGCGCTATTCGCGCTGCGAGGTGTTAAAGTGGCAATGAAAAAATATTTGAATCTTCTTCTAATAATAGTCGCTGTGCTGGTCTTCAAAGGCTGTGTGTCTGAAGCGGACTACACGGCAGTGGACCCTGCAGCGACGGATGCTGTGATCCTGGAGATCCCCTCCGGTTCCACCGCGAAGTCCATTGGGGCATTGCTGGAATCCGAAGGGCTGATCCGCAGCGCGGACGCCTTTGTCAAAAAAGTCAAAGACATGGATGCCGCAGCGGCCCTTCAAGCGGGGCAGTACCAGTTCTCGAAGGCCATGTCTGTCGAGGACGTGGTGAAAGTCGTCTCCGGAGGCGAGGTCTACCGAAATACCTTCAAGGTGGTCGTCCCGGAAGGCTTTGAAGTCGTCCAAATCGCAGAGCGTTTGTCTGCCGATGGTCACATCGACAAAGACCTGTTCTACAAAGAACTGCAGACTGGTGACTTTGACTACAAATTTCTGTCACCCGAGGACCGTGAGACCAATCTGGAAGGCTTCTTATTCCCGGCAACCTATACCTTTGACGTTGGGACCTCTGAACACGACATCATTGACGCCATGCTGAAGAAGTTTGACGAGGTCTTTAAAGACGAATATTACACCCAGGCAGAAAGCCTGGGCCTGTCCGTTCGCGAGGTCATCACTATGGCCTCCATTGTCGAGCGTGAGGCAAGGGTCCATGATGAGCGGCCTATTGTCGCGGGGGTCTTTTACAACCGGATTAAGACGAAAATGGCCCTCCAGTCCTGCGCCACGGTTCAGTATATCCTGGGCGAGCGCAAGGAAGTGCTGTCCAACGCAGATATTGCCATAGACAATCCCTACAACACCTATAAATACCCAGGCCTCCCGCCGGCGCCAATCGCGTCTCCAGGTGAGCGTTCCATAAAAGCCGCCCTGTATCCGGCGGACACGGAATATTTCTACTTTGTTACTACCAACTTAGGAGACGGCTCTCATTATTTCTCAAAGACTTATGATGAGCATCTCCAGGCCATTGAGCGGAGCAAACAGAACTAATGGGGGCGGGGGAAAATATAGTGAATCCTGCCCTGGTGGCAGCGCTTCAGACCTTAACGCCGACCCTGGACCCATTCCTTAAAGACCTGGAAGACTATGCCGCTGAGCACCGGGTTCCCATTTTGCAACCGGAAAGCGCCCAGCTTCTGGAACTCCTGACGGCCATGAAAAAGCCAAAGCACGTCCTTGAAATAGGGACTGCCATAGGCTACTCAGCGGTCAGAATGGCCATGGCCATGGGTGAAGGCAAGATCACCACCATTGAAAAAAGTCCTGAGATGATCGAACTAGCAAAGACTACTTTTGAAAATGCGAAGACGAAGGTCGTCTTTGAACAGCTGGAAGGGGATGCCGCGGAGGTTCTGAGAACCCTCAACCCGTCAGAGCCTTATGACCTCGTCTTCATTGACGCCGCCAAAAGTCACTATAAAACCTATTTTGACCTGGTGACCCCTATGCTGGCCCCTGGCGCCCTGGTCATCTCCGACAATGTCCTCTTCAGAGGCCTGATTGCCGATGACCAACCAGTAGACAAACGCTTCAAGACCATTGCGAAGAACTTAAAAGCCTACCTCGCCTACCTGATGGCCCATGAGGATTTTATAACCTCTTTAGTTCCAATTGGCGATGGCTTCGCATTGAGTCTTTTGAGAAGGTGACAGGTAACTTCGTTACCTGTCACCCTCTTAAAATAATAAACTTAACGCGTAATATACCCCATCCCCACCATTGACGTTTAAGAAGGGTGACAGGCCCATGGGCCTGTCACCCCCACTTAAGAACAATTATCTTATCGCACACCGTATCCCATTATCATCCCACCGAAAGAAGGATTCCACCCATGCCCAAAAAACCCGAACTCCTCGCCCCGGCCGGCGACCTGGAAAAACTCAAATTTGCCCTTCACTACGGCGCAGATGCCGTTTATATTGGCGGGCAGACCTTTGGACTTCGCGCCAGTGCCAAAAACTTCTCCTTTGAAGACATGCAGGCAGGCGTCGCCTATGCCCATGAACGCGGCAAAAAGGTCTACCTGACCCTCAACATCATTCCACACAATGAGGATCTGGCGCAGCTGGAAGCCTACATTGAGGATATTGGCAAGATTCCCTTTGACGCCCTGATCCTGTCAGATCCCGGCACTATGATGATGATCAAGGAAAAGCTGCCCAACTATGAAATCCACCTGAGTACTCAGGCCAACAATACAAACTTCATGAGCGCCAAGTTCTGGCATGCCCAAGGGGTCTCCAGAGTCATTCTGGCGAGGGAGCTCTCCTTTAACGAAATTAAAGAGACCATCTCAAAATCCCCGGAGGATCTGGAATTCGAGTCCTTCATTCACGGCGCCATGTGCATTTCCTATTCCGGCAGATGTCTTCTGTCCAATTATATGGCAGATCGCGACGCCAACCGTGGGGACTGTGCCCAGGCCTGCAGATGGAAATACAGGCTCGTGGAAGAGAAGCGCCCCAACGAGTTTTATCCCGTGGAAGAAACAGATCAGGGCACCTTCTTCTTCAACTCTAAAGATCTCTGCATGATTGGCTTCATCCCAGAGCTCATTCAGTCCGGCCTCGTCAGCCTCAAAATTGAAGGCCGCATGAAGAGCATCTACTATGTTGCGAATATCATCAGAGTTTACAGACGCGCCATCGACCGTTATTTCGCGGATCCTGAGCATTATACCTTCGATCCTGAGGATCTGAAGGAAATTCAAAAGGCCAGCCACCGCGAATTTACCACTGGCTTCTTCTTTGACAAACCGGATAAAAATGACCAGCTCTACCACAATTCCAGCTATGTCAGGGGCTATGACTTTGTGGGCGTCGTTCGGGACTATGATCCCGAGACCAAACTGGCCACCATTGAGCAGCGAAACCGTATGCTGATTGGCGAAGAAATCGAAGTCATGCGGCAGGCAAATGGCGACTACCATCAAAAAATTGAAATCATGCTGAATGAAAAGGACGAGCCTATAGACAGCGCGCCCCACGCTCAAATGATGCTTAAAATGAAGATGGATCAGCCGGTTCAGCCGCTGGATATTCTAAGACGTGAAAGGGAAGGGGACTGAAGGGTAATGAGTCGACCGATTCTGATTGGCATTGCAGGGGGAACGGGTTCCGGTAAAAGCACCGTGGCAAGAGCAATTTTTGAGTCTCTGCCAGAAAAGAACATCGCCATTATCATGCAGGACGCGTATTACAAAGATCAGTCCAGTCTCAGCTTTGAAGACCGTGTCAAGACCAATTACGATCATCCGCTCGCCTTTGACAACGATCTGTTGATCGAACAGCTGAAGAGCCTGTTGGATGGTAAGTCGATTTATCAGCCTCAGTATGATTTCTCTATTCACAACCGAATCAAAGAGACCGTCAAAATTGAACCCAAGGACATCATCATCCTGGAAGGGATCATGATCCTGGAGGACAGGCGCCTCCGAGAACTCATGGATATCAAAATCTTTGTAGACACGGACGCGGATGTGCGGATCATCCGCCGCATTGTTCGAGACATTGAAGAGCGGGGCAGAACCCTGGATGCGGTGATCAAACAGTACCTGACCACCGTCAAGCCTGCCCACGATCAATTCATTGAACCTATGAAAAAATATGCGGATCTGATCATCCCGGAAGGCGGCTATAACAAGGTCGCTATAGACATCATGGTCTCTAAAGTTAGGCAAGTTATTTCAGACAAATACCAGTAAAACCAGTCCTATTAACATAATCAAACGACGTTCAAAACATTTATACGTTCAACAATAAACCAAACCTCCTATAGAAATTTTCTATAGGAGGTTTTATTTTGCTTATAGCTTTTTACATAATATTATGGATTTATTAAATAAAAATCCCTTGTATTTTGTTCATATTGTTCTATAATGAGGTAAAGTTCGCTAAAGATAAGACTTTCAGGTGTTTTTTCGACAATTAACAACTTGTAAATAAGTGTGAAAAACTTATTAAAAATGGAGAGTCACCCCATCATTCCTGTTTTTTCCTAAAACCTTCTCGTAACGAGTAAATATATTTGAAATTAGGAAAAATATTATTAGTTTTTATGTTAATTAAAAAGGAATTTGGGAATAAAAAGCGAATATAAGTTAAAAGTTGACATTAATCGTGACAAACTTTATTTTCTAAACCAATTCCAGTTTAGACGTTCTAATTTCATCCTTTGATCTTTTTAATGTTTTTAATTAAAACGCTTAAAAATGGGAATAATCTTGCATAGAGTGTCATCATAACAAAAACATCAGGAGGTTACCTTGGAAATCGCACTCTACATCCTCGTTTTCATTTACAGTCTGCTGGTCGGGTCTTTCCTGAATGTCTGCATCTACAGAATTCCCAGAGAGATGTCCATTGTTTTCCCGGGATCCCACTGTACCAGCTGTGACACCAAGCTCAAAGCCTATGAGCTGATCCCGCTTTTCAGTTACATAGCTCTCGGCGGGAAATGCCGCACCTGCGGCGAGAAGATCTCCGCGAGATACCCTCTGGTGGAACTGATGACAGCACTTCTCGTCACTTTCCAGTTTCACCGACTCGGATTTAATCTTTATTTTGCCTTCTTTGCCATTATGACCTTCATCCTGATTGTCATGACCATGATCGACTACGATCTTCAGATTATTCCGGATGGGTTGACTTTGATCCTTGGTATCGTTGGTCTAATTTACCTGGCTGCAGTCATTGTACCCACTGAAGGGTTGGAGGCTCTGATCCCTAGAGGCATCGGGTTTCTCCTCGGAGGTGGACTCTTTCTCCTCATAGCAGTCGTCTCGAACGGCGGCATGGGCGGGGGAGACATTAAGCTCATGGCGGTCCTCGGACTATGGTTTGGCTGGCAGCACCTGCTTCTTCTCATGATGCTCTCGTTTGTCAGCGGCGCTCTGATCTCTGTAGCACTGCTCGCATTTAAAATCAAAGGCAGAAAGGAAGCGATTCCCTTTGGTCCTTTCATAGCACTTGCTGCATATTTAACCTCACTATTTGGCAATGAACTCATCACTTGGTATTTGAACTTATCCGCATGAGAGGGGGGCTGTCGTGATGAAGAAGCCTAAAGAAGTCAAACTCCAGGGAAAAGACATTTTGTCGCTGGACTTCGGTCAGCATACGACGAAGTTCGTTCTTGGAAAGGTCAGCAAGTCTTCTATGACTATTGACCGGGCACTTGAAATTCCTACGCCGTTTGGAAGTGTTGAAAAGGGACGCATTATTGATTTCGAGCTGCTCAAAAATCACTTCAAGGAATTCATTAAAAACGAAAAAATTAAGCCAGCCTATGTCATTTGCTCGGTCGAGAACAATGAAATTATCACGAGGGAAATCACCCTCCCTACGACCAATGAGGATCAGATGGATAAAATGCTGGAATTCGAAGTCCAGCAGTATATGCCCATAGAAATGAACGACTACATTGTTCAGTCCAAGATCATTGAGACCTTCGAGGAAGATAATGTCAAAAAGACCAGACTCCTGGCGGCGGCCATGCCTAAGGAAATGGCCAGAAGCTACTTTGATCTGCTTCACGGGGTGGATCTCAACGCTCATGTCCTGGACCTTCAATCCAACTCCATTGACAAGCTGCTTCAAGGTGGTTTTTTGATCAACGGCGACCCGGACTTCAACTCCAAATCCGTGGCGGTGATCGACTTTGGCTACAGTCACATCAACGTGGTCATGTTTGACAAGGGACAATACAAGTTCAACCGGCTGATCACACAAGGCTCAGAAGCCATTGACCACAACCTCATCAGCTTCCTGGACTACACCAAGCGGGAAGCAGAGGAGAAGAAGATTACCCTGGTGGACATCAGCGAAGTTTACACTCAGGAAGAAGCGCACCTGCTGATGCTGGACGAAGAGACCATGAGGATCCGCAACATCGTCAAAAATGTGGTGGATACCTGGATCAATGAAATTGAGCGGATCTTCAAGTTCCATACTACACGCAGCACCGGCAACGCCATTGACAAGATCTACATCTACGGCGGCGCTTCTCAAATGGAAGGCCTTGATAAATACATCCAGGACAGCTTCAATATCCCGACGACCAGGATTCGTCAAATCACCAACGTGACGGTTCAAAACTCCACCTCCAAGACCATGATGCCGTTTGTCAATGCGCTTGGGGCTATGATCCGTCGATAGGGGGCGAAACAGATGAGAGATTATAACTTTTTTGAACCCTACGTGGATCGGAATAAGAAGAGCAGCAGTTCCAGCAATATCAACTATCCGCTGATCATCGCACTCCTCGTCCTTCTGGCTGCCGCACTGCCTGTCTACAACCTGGTGCGCAGCTTTATGATGGATGCGGAGATTAAGTCCCTGGAAGCGGACGTCCTGAATGATCCCAACTATTCGCGCCTTGCCGAAGCAGACATGCTAAGGGTGGGCATCGCGGACGGCAAAGTCAGACTCGAAGTCCTCAAGAACATGGACGTCGTCCTTTCCGGTCAGGAATGGCTGGATGAAGCGTTCCTGTTCAGCTTGATGAGCACCGTGCCTAAAGACCTTGAGGTCAAAAACATGGCCCTCAATCCGGGCAAGGAAATTCAAATTTCAGGTTCAGCTACGAATAAGCCAGCCATAGCAGAACTCGAATACAATTTGAGGAATACTGACCGTTTCGAGAACCTTCTGGTCAGAAGCATCAACAACACCGAAACCGGTTTCTATGATTTCACCATGACCTTGAGAGTGAAAGGAGCGGGTGAAGATGCGGCTAACTAATCGTGAAAAACTCCTCCTCCTTGTCCTCTTGTTCGCCGTCATAGGCTACTTCACCTTCAAGTATATCGTCACCCCGCAGTGGGCCGCGCTGGACGAGAAGGAAGCGGTACGAAATGAATGGCAGGCCAAGAAAGCCGAGCTCGAAACCATAGATCAGACACTGGCTCAACTCAATACGGAGTGGTCGGCGCTGGATGGAGAAATCCAGACCATCGGCAGCAAGTACTTTAGTTTGGTGGAAGAGCAGGAAGAAATCATTCTCCTGTTCAACGAATTGTTGAAGACACCAGGCGTCAGAGACGTTTCCCTGAATTTCGCGGAGCCTCAAATGCTTGAAATCGAAGGCGGCCAGGCGAAGCTGCAAACAGTTCAGGTGGCATACGAAGGCGAATATACGTCTCTGTGGAACCTGCTGAAAGCCATCTGGAAGTTTGATAATCGCATCATGGTGTCGGGACTCAACATGGCGAAAGGAGAAACGACGCGTCTGTCCGGTCAAATTTCCATGGACCTCCACGACTTGTCAGACATGACCAAAGCCGCGGATAATCTGGTGGTTTGGTTCAACCGCGACACCTTTGTCAAAGGCAATCCGTTTACGGCGCTTCCTGGGGAACCGTTTATAGGCACCCGCTACCTCATGAAGAGTGACAGCCTGGTGGCAGCGCAGACAGCCTATGTGAAGTTCGCGGATATTGCAGGGCACTGGGCGGAAAACGCCATAGACAATTTTGGCAGCAAGCGCTTAGTCTACGGCGACGCCAACAACTTATTCTATCCAGACGCGCCGCTGACTCGCGGCGAGCTCATTATACTGCTGGACGGCCTCTTTGAGTGGCCAACGCCGGCACAACCGGTAGACCTGACGAAATTCACGGACTATATGGAGCTTGGACGCTATGAAAGCGTCATGGCAAAGGCCATCTTTAAAGGCTTCCTCAGTGAATTTATCATAGGCTACGAAGACGGTACCCTGAGACCAAACAACCCTATCACTTATGAGGAGTTTGATCTGGTCATGCAGAAAGTTTTGGAACAGCCGGATTTTACCTGGACAACAGAAGCAGCTAAGATTCAGGCGGCAACCGGCCACGTTTCCGCTGGTCTTACAGACAAAAACGCGTCCATGACCCGGGCTGAAGCCGTTTACTTTCTGAACACAGTACCTCAGTAACTTTAAAAGCACACAAGAGCACCACTAACCGGAGGCAAACACATGAAAAAATCGAGAAACAGGCGTCTCGGAGATTTACTGATCGACGTTGGACTGATCACACCAGATCAGCTTGATAGTGCCCTTGAAATACAAAAAAAGAGCGGCCGCAAGATCGGTGAAGTCCTGATTGAGCTGGGGCACGTGGATGAGAGCCAGATCTCGGATGCTCTGGAATTCCAGCTCGGGATTCCCAACGTCGAGCTTGAGAAAACCTATATTCCACCAGAAGTACCCCGGATGATTTCTGAGAAGCTGGCCCGCCGTCACGTGCTGATTCCCATCAAGCACAAGGACAATGTCCTGACGGTGGCCATGGCGGATCCGCTGAACATCTTTGCCATTGACGACATCAAGCTGGCGACCGGCATGAACGTAGAACCGGTCATTTCCACACGGCTTGAGATCATCAACGCCATAGGCCTCTACTATGAGAAGGAGAGCGCGGAGAAGGCACTGGAGGAATTCAGCGAAACTTACGCTTCCGACTTCTCTGAGTTTATGGATGACGAAGTCCTGGCCAACGTGGAAAACGCGCCGGTAGTCAAGCTCCTGAACTCCGTCATCAAGCAGGCCATCAAGCTGAAGGCCAGTGACATTCACATTGAGCCTCTGGAGCGCAATCTAAGAATCCGCTTCCGACTGGACGGCGAACTTCAGGAGATCATGAGCCCGGAAAAGATCAGTCACTCGGCCATTGTTACCAGGATCAAGATCATGGGCAAGATGAATATTGCTGAAAAGCGCGTCCCACAGGATGGCCGCGTTGAAATGGTCATTGACGGCAAGGAAGTCGACATGCGTATTTCCGTCATGCCAACGGTCTACGGCGAAAAAGTCGTTATTCGTCTCCTGGACCGCAGCAGCGTGCTTCTCACCAAAAATGAGCTGGGCTTTACCGAAAAAAACCTGGAGCTTTATGAAAGAATCATTCAGCATCCACATGGCATCATTCTTGTTACAGGTCCGACGGGTTCCGGTAAAACGACTTCACTGTACGCGACACTCAACGAACTGAATCAAATCAACCGCAACATCATCACCGTCGAAGACCCTGTTGAGTATCGGCTCAATGGCGTCAACCAGTCACAGGTCAACGTCAAAGCAGGCCTGACCTTTGCAAGCGGCCTTCGCTCCATCCTCCGTCAGGACCCGGACATCATCATGATCGGTGAGATCCGGGACCAAGAAACAGCGCAGATTGCGGTCCGTGCGGCCATCACCGGTCACTTGGTACTCAGTACCATCCATACCAATGACTCCGTCTCCACCATTTCGCGTCTCATGGACATGGGCATTGAGCCCTTCATGGTCTCCAGCTCAGTAGTCGGGATCATGGCCCAGCGACTCGTCAAGCGGGTCTGCTACAACTGCAAGACCACCTATGAGCCGGGACTCAAGGAAAAAATGCTCCTTGGCATGCAGGACGGCGAACTGCTTCACAAGGGCAAAGGCTGCAACGTCTGCAACCACACGGGCTACAAAGGTCGGATTGCCATTCATGAAATCTTGCCTATGTATGACACTATCAAGACCATGATTGATGCACATCAACCAATTGACCAAATTAAAGCCGTCGCGCTTCAGCACGGTATGACCACATTGAGAGAAAGCTGTAAGCAGCTCGTTCTGGAGGGCGTCACAACTGTGGATGAACTCATGAGGATGACGTACTCTCTCGATTAGGAGGGTGAATGATGAGCGTATTAACCTATCTCGACCAGGCCGTCAAAAGTAAGGCCTCAGACCTTCATATTACTGTTGGGCAACCGCCCATCATGCGCCTGGACGGTGAGCTCGTCAAACTGACGGACACGCCGCTGACGCCGGATGATACCTTGTCCATGGTCAAAGAGACCATGAAGAGTCACCAGTTTGAAGTCCTCGAGGACAAAGGGGAGCTGGACTATTCCTTCTCTTATCCCAATGTCGGACGTTTCCGTGTCAATGCCTACCGTCAAAGAGGCAGCTACGGCTTGGCCTTCCGGGTCGTCTACGGCCGGATTCCAAGCCTTGAAGAACTGGGACTGCCGCCGGTGGTTTCAGATCTTGCCAGAAAGAAAAGGGGCCTTATCCTGGTCACGGGACCAACGGGTTCCGGTAAATCCACTACGCTTGCGTCCATGATCGACTTGATCAATGCTGAGCGCAGCTGTCACATCCTGACCCTGGAGGATCCCATTGAGTATCTCCACAAGCACAACAAATCCATTGTCAACCAAAGGGAAGTCGGCGCGGATACCGGAAGCTTCGGCAACGGCCTGAGAGCCGCCCTTCGTGAAGACCCGGATGTCATCCTGGTCGGCGAGATGCGGGACCTTGAGACCATCTCCATTGCCGTCACCGCCGCTGAGACCGGCCACTTGGTGCTCTCGACACTGCATACCCTGGGCGCCGCCAACACCATGGACCGTATTATCGACGTCTTCCCGCCCTATCAGCAGGAGCAGATCAAAGTTCAGCTGGCGGCGGTCATTGAAGGCATCATTTCCCAGCAACTACTGTCTAAAAAAGCCGTGAAGGGCAGGGTAGGCGCCTTTGAGGTCATGACTTCCACCAACGCCATCCGCAACCTGATCCGCGAAGGCAAAACCCATCAAATTCAAACGAATATTCAAACCGGCGGCAAGTTTGGCATGCAGACCATGGACAACTCGCTTCTCAGCCTTTATAAGCAGGGGGTCATCTCCAGGGATTCCTGTCAGTCTCACGCCATGGACTATGACTATGTCAAAGGTCAGCTGGGCACTATCTACTAAAGGAGTGATGCCGAATGCCAGTTTACAAGTTTAAGGCTCTTACCCCAAACGGCGCCACTTTGGAAGGCACTGAAACCGCCAATACCCATGGCGAAATGATCGTCAGACTGAAGGAACGGCAGTATTACCCCATCAGTGTCGAAGAAGTCATTCAGAAGGATCTGAAGGACATCAACTTTTTAAACAAGGTCAGCATCAAGCAGATCGCCGTCTTCGGCAGGCAGTTCTCCACCATGCTCAATGCGGGCGTCACTATAGTCAACACGCTGGACATTCTAAGACAGCAGACGGAGCATAAGAAATTCAAGCAAGTCATCAGCGACCTGTACGAGGATGTCCAGAAGGGCTATACCTTCTCGGAAGCCATGGAAAAGCACAATGACGTGTTCCCGAACCTGATGACCTATATGGTCGCCGCAGGGGAGGCCAGCGGAAGTTTGGACATAGTTATGGAGCGCATGGCGACCCACTATGAGAAGGAATTCAAAGTCAACAACAAGGTCAAGAGCGCTATGGTTTATCCGGCAGTACTGTCGGTGGTAGCAACGCTGGTTGTCGTCTTCCTCCTGACATTTGTCATGCCGACCTTCCTCAGCATGTTTGAGGGCAGCGGTGTGCCCCTTCCGGCACCGACCAGGCTCCTCCTGGCCATCAGCAACTCTTTCCGCAACTTCTGGTATATCTACGCCCTCGTTATTCTGGGCGCAGTCTATCTCTTCAAACGCTTTGCTTCCACCGTGGAAGGCAGAAGAACGGTAGACCGCTATAAGCTGCGTCTTCCGCTCTACAAAGGCCTCACCCGAAAAGTTATCAGCGCCAGATTCTGCCGTACGCTTTCCACCCTGCTTGCCAGTGGGATCCCGCTCCTTCAGGCCATGGAGAACGTCGCCGGCGCCGTTGGCAATACCGTTGTGGCAGAGAGTATTATCGAGTCCAAGGAAGACGTCAGAAAAGGCGTCGCCCTTTCTGTCCCAATCCGAAAAACAGGACATTTTCCACCAATGGTGGACAATATGATCAAGATTGGTGAAGAGTCCGGCACGCTGGATGACATCCTGGACAAAACCGCGAACTTCTTTGATGAGGAAGTGGAAACCGAGGTCCAGCGCCTCCTGACCTTTATGGAACCAATGATGATCGTCGTCATGGGTGTCATAGTTGGCTTCATAGTCATCTCTATGATGATGCCAATGTTTGACATGCTGAAGACGGTACAATAGAAAGTGGTTGAGTCACATGAGTGAGAATGAAGCCTTATTATCATTAGATGAAGCGGCACAGCGCTATTTCGTCCGGCTGGATGACGAATCACTTAAAACGGTCATGCAATCCGCTGAGAAGCTGATCCGTTACTATGCACATCTCTATGGCAAAGGCTGCGATCGAGATGATCTCACTCAAACGGGTTACTTGGGACTCATGAAAGCACTGAAGAATTTTGACCAAACAAAAGAAGCCAGCTTCGCCACCTATGCGTCTCACTGCATCATGGGGGAAATCCGGCATCTTGTGAGGAAACAGGCATCCTTTTACCGTCCTGGGTGTATTGTCGAGTTACAGGGTAAGGTGGACAGGGTGATGGATGAGCACTTGAGAGATCAAGGCGAAGTGCCTTCTGTGGCTTATATCGCAGAGAAGCTTAAGGTCAGGGAAAGTGCAATTTTAGAGGTCATGAAAGCGGGTCTTGTGAGCTTTGATGAGATTGATACGTCGAAGATTCACAGTACGGAGTATGAATCCTTTAGGTTGCCTATCGAGGATAGGATTGTGCTGGCACAGGCGATGAAAAGATTAAGTGATTTGCAGAGAAAAGTGATCCGGATGCTGTTCTTCCAGGATCTCTCCCAGCAGGAAGTGGCTGACCGGACCGGACTCACGCAGAAGAAGGTGAGCCGGATCAAGAAGGAAAGTCTTGAGAGGATGGGAGAGGAGATCGCTGATGATGAGGTTGAAGAGCCCATTGACCTGAAGAAATTGAGTGGGGGGAGATGGGTTGGGTGAGAGGGCATTTGGTAGTTGCCGAAACGCTTAAATCCAAGGATTCTGTAGATATGGAGTTACATTTTCTCCATCAAAACCTTTTTTTGTAGGGAATAAAGGCATTAAAAAGCTTATGTTGAAATAAAAGTAAAATAATTTTAAAGAATACGGTCGATCCGTGTCTGAGATCAAATCTCGCAGGTATAACTTAGTCAAGAATGTCAGAAGCGGATGATCGTTGAGAGAGGCCAGTTCCTGATTGATGGATCCCAGGTGCCAATTGGTTGGCTGGGACTTCGCCCAGCCTATTCTAAAGCATTAATAAATGTCAGATATTGAAGAAGTTGTGGAGTAGCAGCAAGCAATAACTCAATGTGGTCAGCTGCTTATGATGAAGCAACAACATAGCTCTCTGATATAAATTAGTGCTTTAGGGTCGGCTGGGCGCGATTGGGACTGAGTTTGGATGGTACTGCTAACTTACTTCTTTCCTTAAGAACATTGAGAGAAAAAAGAGAAGAGAAGGGGTAGTCGCCATTTTTAAAACATCCAGCAAAGCATTCAGAATCAACAGCTAATAATAAGGTTAAGGGGGTGGAAGCGGAGAAAAAGTGGTTGGTTGGAATGCCCACAATAATGTTATGTTAATGGTTTGTGGGGGCTGAAATATGGGTATTAATGTTTCAAGGTTGGAAGTGGTACAGAACAGAGATAAGTGATTACGAGAGGCAAGTAAAAAAACTATTTGAGAGAAGGATGGTGTTTTACATGTTAAGATTTTTCAATAAGAGACTTCATAACAGAAAAGGCTTCACGTTGATTGAACTGATTGTGGTTATTGCGATTTTGGGGATTTTGGCGATTATTGCTATTCCTAGATTTGCAGGTATTCAGGATAGATCTATTGATCAAAAGAACTATAGTAATGCCGCAACTCTTGCTGGCGCAGCTGAAGTTTATTGTATAGAAAACTCGGTTGATACAGTCGATATTGCAACATTAATCACCGGAGAATTTTTAAGAGGAGTAGCAGCTGACTATGATAATTATACCCTTACTGTAACAGATGGTGAAGCAACCGTAACATTATCGGCAGCTGGCGAAACCGCCGGCGGAACATTAGTTGAAGATGCAGTATTATTCCCTAAACCATAAGAAACACTGGGTGATTGATACCAAAATATCAGGACATTCCGTACCTGTCACTGTCTGTGAAGTTGATGAACTTGTCAACTTAATAAGTAAGTTATTTCAACCCCTTTCAGAGAACAGTTGTTAGACATTCCGTACCTGTCACCCCAAGTGAAGTTGCAGAAGTTGTTTGAAATTAGATCTAGTGATTGCAAGGTTTAAAATCTGCCCGTACCTGTCACCTTCAGTGAAGTTGCGGAAGTTGTTAACAATTTTATTTAGTGACTGCAAGGCTTGTAGGGATTAGTCAGAGTAAAAACGGGTTATGGGTGACAGGTACAGATAGCGAAGATGGTGAAGTTATTTTACAATTTAACTTCGGATCTGGTAGATATTCCGTACCTGTCTCCGCCTATGACGTTGATGAAGTTGTCAACTTAATAAGTAAGTTATTTCAACCCCTTTCAGAGAACAGTTGTTATAGAAAAATGCTATTTTCAGTGCCAGGTACAGTTAAAGAAATTAGTGAAGTTGCTTGATCAAAATGAAGAGCTCCGGTGTCAGATCAGTTTCTGTTTTGGAATCCTGGTTTGGCACCGGAATAGTGTTTATTCTTTAGAGTTATTGTAAATCTGCCTAATAAATCTTTATTATAATTCAAATTATTGATTTAATCCATATTTCAACATATTGAATACGTTAATTATCCCTATTTTTAGGGTATACATATCTCATGAATTAGATCATAGAATGAGAGCATCATTGTTGTAAGACTGAAGGATATGAACTTTATATTTGAAATTACTTGTATAACCTGCTACTTGGTTTTTACGTGTTTTTATTTTTTTATTATGAGGTGATCCTATGAATCACAAAGCCGCTGTTTATCGAAATCTCAAAAATAATAAGGGCAGTGCGATTGTTTATGCAGTCATTGTATTTTTGTTGGTTGCTATATTCGCCGCTATAGTGGTTTCGTTATTTGGAAATAATTTAAAGCAGGCTAAGCACCAAGAATATTCCATTGAAGCGTATTATCTTTCTTACTCTGGTGTTCAAATGGCATTTACTTCTTTAGTAGCAAATGAAAATGAGCTTTTTGATGACATTAAGGATGGAACAGTTGCTTCACTAAGTGAAGATGATATTGCCTTTGGGAACGGTACAGTAGATATAGTAGTCACAAAAAGTACAGATGCAAATTATATGGGCTGGATTAAAATTGTATCAACCGGCACTTTGGATCTGAACAATATCTCTAGAACCAGAACCTTATACATTGATCCATCCAATCAAAAAAACGTTGTTTGGAAAGAATTCTAAATTATGTAATTTTACTTTAAGATATATATCACATTATCCATGGGTGAATAAGGAAGGTGAATCGATTATGATAAACAAGCGAGGTATCACCTTAATTGAGTTGATCATTTCTCTTGCACTTTTTGGTTTAGTTGTTTCATTATCTTTCAATTTTCTCTTTGCCACCATTCGGCTTCCAGATAGAGCTATGAGTGAGTATGACGTTCAATTTGAGCTTAGAATGCTGTCACAGAAGGTCAATACCATTATAAGAGATGCCTCTGCGACATTTGCGCTCCGACGTTCAAATCACAATAATCTTACGCCAGGCTGGAATTATATTATTCCAAGTATAGATCAAACTAGTATAGTTGAATATAAATGGAATGGCAGCGCTCATGTTGCACAGGTCGTAGCTGAACCGCAAGAAGGTGTAACTTACAATTTGATTTTCAGTAAGATCACACCCTCATATGACGATAATCTGCTTGAATACACAATAGTGGCTAATGTCAATGGGCAAAACCGAGAAATCAAGTCAGAAGTCGAGGCTCTAAATTCCTTACAAGTTATTGACAGAGGAAGTACGTCACTCCCGGCAAACGCTTTAGCCTACAGAACTGACCCGAGACCTACTGAAGTCTCTGATACCAAGGCCGCAGTAGCTTTTGTCCTCGATAAATCCGGCAGTATGGCTTGGAGAATGGATGGAGATGATGATGATTATGTAAATGATAATCATTCTAATTCATATTATCACAGCAGAATGAAAAAACTCAGAATTGAAGCCAATCGATTAATTGACAGCCTTTCTTCAAATCCAAATATTTATGCTTCTATTATTCCTTTTGACAGTACAGCAAATGGTTCCTTTATTATGGAACCCGTTAGGGTCAATGACACTGCTAGTTCAGTGATGAAAGACAAAATTAATTCATTATCAGCAGGCGGGGGCACCAATACGGGTGATGGGATCAGACGGGGCTATCATGTTTTGTACGAATTTAATGATGCAAATTCTGACAATACCATTAAGAATTTTATGGTTATACTCGTAGATGGTGTCACAACCTTTTACAGCGCCCACAGAGTGAATTCTCCAGGCAACGTTCTATCAAATTACACTTATGTAACAGGATCTTCAAATATTGATAATCGAGAGATTTCGTCTTATAACACAGACTATGCTCAAGGTCGATATGGTGGTAAAGGTAATGAACTTGATTATTGGGGAACTCAGTATGTCAATGCTATTGGAAACTTGGTGGAAACCTATGGATCCGGCTCAACAGCAGACAAAGAACCTATAAAAGTTTATGTTATTGGTTTTTCTGCAAGATCATCAGATTATGGCAGTCTGCAGGATATCGCCTTTGCTACTACTGGTGAAACAACGTATTATACAGCCGGTGATTCCGCTGCGTTGGAAGCTATATTCAGCGCAATTCAAAAGGACATCAATGATTCATTATGGCATATTGGCGGCCCGAACTAACACTTGGGGGGTGGTACTATGAATAAAAAAGGCTTTACTCTTGTGGAAATTATTGTTTCCATTGCTATACTTGGAATTATTGCACTTGCAACGCTACCGCTCCTGACCTTTGGTTATATCCATTTATTTGATTCAAAAAAATATACAGTAGATACGTTCGCCATTCAACAAGAAGTAGAAAAAGAAATGGAAATACTGAGAAACAAAGAAATTACAGTGGATGATCCAAGCCTGACATTGAGTATTTTTGGTAAAACGATTGTAGGTCATGTTATCCAAATGGGTATTGCGGCACCTAGTGGTACGGCTCATGGTGAAATTAATGTATTTGTCCCTAAATACAAAGTCAATTTTACGGTCCCTGTTGTAACAGAAGGGGATGTCGTAGTAACTGCATATAGAGATGGCACAGAAATTCCTGAAGGCAATACTGAAGAAATTTTTCCGTTAGCAGCACCTGAAGTCGTCGCTGCCGAAGGCGTTGACCCAAGTCCCGCCAGTTATGTGACACTGGAAGGTTCCGAACCTGAGGTCTCTACTGAAGAGTTCTTGATGAACGTATATCGCTGGTATATGTCCCCAGTGACAACTTCACCACCTTCAACACGGGATTTAATAATTATAAAAGAGTGGAATGCCGCCAGAGCACCTTTGTCATTTGAGGATTCTGAGGATTTGACGTACATTCCAAATGTCGAAAGCAATTATGACACCTTAGATTTCAGAGATTTCTATAGTCATCTTGGTCTTTCTGAGGAGGAACTTTGTGACCTTATAAACGAAAGGTTTTCTGGCAGGTATTTTTACTATTCCGTTACGCCTTACTCCACCATTGGCCGGGTAGGTGTAGAAGAATTTAGCCAAGAGATTATTTCAACCAATAAGATTACGTCAATAGAAGATATTTATGTAACGATTCCGATCGGATCTGTCTATCACCCAAATGATTATTATGCTGAAGTTCCGGCATTAATGCACAATGGAGAGACTCTCAATGTTCCCGTCGTCTGGAGTCCTGCGGCAATGAATGTTTCTGTTGATGGTGAACAAGTAAGTAATGGAACCGTTGTGGGGTATCCTGATGGTGTAAAATTATATTTGACTGTTTTAAAGATTGATCTTGAAGGTATTTCAATAGATGAATCAAAAGTTGTAGAAGTCAATGAAAACTTCCAACTGGGTGTTGTATATACACCGCCTGATGCAACAGATAAGAGGATCAATTGGAGCAGCAGTAATGAGAGTATCGTTTCAACTACTGAAAATCCTGGTTGGCTGACAGCAAAATCGGTTGGTACAGCAACAATAACTGCAACTTCTGTTGATGGTGATTTTACGGATACATGTGTTGTGACTGTTAATCCAGCGCAATTGAATTCTGTTGAGATAATAGGTATAGGCAGTGTTGGAAATGAGTTAACGACCAAATTGGATCCGGCTGAAGCTGCTAGTACTGCATTGTATCAGTGGCAGAGAAGTGATACACTTGGTGGAACATACCAAGATATTTCAGGTGCCACATCCGGTTCTTATACTCTAACAACTAGTGATGCAGGCAAATTCATTCGCGTGATCGCTACAGGTAGTGGCAATTATTCTGAAAGCGTAACGAGTAGTATTCTTAGTGTTGGTGGTAATTCGGGGTGGAGAAATCCAACAAGTTTTAATGATGATAATGGTGTCAGTAATGAAACCAAAGCCTATACTTCAGATAATAACTGGGTGGTTTTCAACAATGATAATGACCGTGTTGATTATAAATTCGTCCCATCTTCCGGCACAATAGTACCCAATGGCGCAATTATCACTGGTATTGAAGTTTCACTTGAAGCGAGTAAAGATAGTGGTGATAATCGTTACTTTACAGTATCCTTGAGATACAATGGAAATACACGTGGTACGAAAAATATTGGTAATGTATTAACAACATCTGATACGCTTTATACCTTAGGTTCAATGAATGATGATTGGTACAGTGGTACATGGACATCCACAGAAATCAATTCAAATAATTTTGAGATAAGGGTATCAACACCTAATGGTAACGACAATCATATTTGCTACCTTGATCATATTCAAGTCAGAGTACACTATACGTTGCCATAAAGAACATTTTTACTTGCCCGTACCTGCCCGTACCTGCCCGTACCTGTCACCGTCAGTGAAGTTGAGGAAGTTGTTTGAAATTTTATGTAGTGATTGCAAGGCATACTGATGATAATTTGAGCAGAAAACGGTTTTTGGTGACAGGTACAAATGGTGAAAATAGTGAAATCGATTTACAATTAAACAAACCGCATACAAAGGCAAACTCAGCGAAAGCTGGGGACGCAAAGCCAGGTATCTAAAGCAGATGCTATGATCGACCGGCTGCTATGCACAACATTGATTTGTTGTCATGGCAGCTTTTTTATTTTTCTAAAATTATACAAACTGAACTAAACCATAAACCCTAAAGAGATATAAAAAGGGTACATCCAGAGAGCAAAAATATATTATGAGAGGTGAGTAAAATGAAAAAAAGATTAAAATCAGTACGATCGTCAATGAGTCTGATTATCATATTAAGCTTGTTGATGATGATGTTTCCCTCAAATGCCCTGATCAATCCGTTAGTTCCCGGGGCAGTGGGCAGCCTGGACAATCCTGGTGATGTGAGAATTGAAAAGTCTGCTGAGGCCACTTCAACCGAAAACGTGTATACTGTCACAATGACTGTAGAAGGCAAGCAAAAGGTCGATGCAGCTGAAACGGATATTGTTTTGGTGCTTGACAAGTCAGGCAGTATGGCTGGTTCCAAAATTAACGCCGCAAAAGACACGGCCAAAGATTTCGTCAACACCTTGCTTCCAGAGGGGAATACCTCAAACCGTATTGGACTGGTCACTTTCTCTGATAACGCCTCGGCGGTGGTTCCGCTGACTACTGATGCTGGAGACTCCGGCACAGGCTTAATTGAAGCCATTGAAGACATCAATACCGGTGGAGGAACCTATATTCAGAAAGCGCTGGCAATCGCGCAAGGAATGATCTCAGGCAGTACTGCGGATTATCAATATATTGTGCTGCTGAGTGATGGCGCGCCAACCTTAAGCACACAAGCAACTGCCGCAGAAGCTTCCTCGGAAATTCCGGAGATAGACTTCAAATTGACAAGCTTTAATACCACAAAATTGGGCGGCTCTGGTACAAGCTATACCATTTTCTCGCCTTATGAAGTGGATGGTTTTTTGGTGGATAACCATGGCATACCAACCTTATCCCAGGCCTTAATTGTAAAGGACTCCGGGATTGAAGTATTTTCTATCGCCTTTGGATTATCCGGAACCGTTAACAATGCGACCGTTGCCGACGCAACCTGGGTTTTGGAGAATATCGCAACCTCCGGCAGCTTTTACAACGCCTCAAATGCGGATGATTTAATTGATGCTTTTAATGATATCGCTGGAAGCATTACCGCTCCAATTAAAAGCGGCGTTGTCACTGACCCTGTAGGATCCATGTACACGTACGTCGATGGCAGCATCAGTACGACGCAAGGCTCAGCCAACTTTGATGATGGTGACAAAACCATCACCTGGACACTTGGTACCGTACCAGAAGGCACCGTTGCGACCATGACTTATGACCTGGCACTCAATGTTGGGGATCCAGGCTTTGAGTCAGATGTCTTTTACCCAATGAATGGTGTAACCACACTTGAGTATACTGATGTTAATGATACCTCGCAGATTCTGGATTTCCTGGTTCCTCAGACTTTTGGGACTGCGCCGGAGCCTGTCACGCTGACGACTAGTGTTGTCGGATCTGGTACCATTGATCCAACAGCTGGTGATCACGATTATGCTCCAGGTACCACCGCAACCGTCACTGCAACACCGGCTAGCGGCTGGGAGTTTGACCGCTGGAATGACGCTGAAGGATATACGGTGCCAAATGCATCTGGCGAAGTACAGATGGATATGGATCGTAAAGTCGAAGCTATCTTTAAAGAAATCGTCATACCGCCAGAGCCTGTCACGCTGACGACTAGTGTTGTCGGATCTGGTACCATTGATCCAACAGCTGGTGATCATGATTATACTTTAGGCGCCACAGCAACCATCACAGCGTCACCAGCTAGCGGTTGGGAATTTGATCGCTGGAATGACGCTGAAGGATTTACAGTTCCTGATGGCTCCGGAAAAGTACTCATGGATGCAGACAAAAAAGTTGAAGCGATTTTTAAGGAAGTCGTAATTCAGCCCGGCTATGGCGCACTCCACATCTGTAAATGGGTCATCCATGATGAAGATGTGACACTCCCTGATGATATTCCAAAATTTGAAATTATCGTTACAGGACCAAATGGCTACAATGAAACCGTTAAGCTGTCACACAATGAAACTGAGACACTGAACAATCTTGTACCAGGCAAATATTATGTCAGTGAAACTGAGCCTACAGGCGAATACAGCTTTGAAACCATTAACCTCACTGATACCATGACAGATTACGAAGTCATCATTGGTGAGAAAAAGACAGAAAAAGCAGAAATCGTCAACAAATATACACCTGATCCTGACCCAGATCCAGTTTATGGTTCACTTCTGATTTGCAAATGGGTCATTCACGATGAAGGTGTTACACTTCCAACTACAATTCCAGATTTTGAAATTCTTATCACTGGTCCAGATGATTATAGTAAGACAGTAAAATTGTCTCACGATGAACACGAATTACTGGAAGGTTTGAAACCAGGCAGCTACCTTATATCCGAAATTGCACCAACAACGCCTTACAGTTTCGTCAGCATCAATGAGGAAGACGATATGACGGAAGTTGAAGTCATCGTCGCTGAGAATCAAGAAGCTAACGCTGAAGTTGTCAACAAATACACACCAACTGATGATCCGGAAGATTCAACCGGTTCTATTGAAATCATGAAGTTCAGAGACCGCAATAGAGATGGCCTCAAGAATGGCAGCGATTCATGGCTCAATAACATTCAGTTCCGTCTCGAAGCAGCACCAGAAGTCGACACCAATATGTCGGCAATGGTTGTTCCACAATCATGGACAATGACTACAGGTTCAGGCGATTTCGAAGACGGTCAGATTCTCTTTAGCGGTCTTCCATATGGAAGATACAAATTGATCGAGCTTTCACCTCGTACCATTACTGCACCAGAAGATCTCAAAGACGGCGACATGTACGTTTGGGTTGGCGAAGAGCAAGAAAATGTTCTGATTGAGGTAGGCAACTACTGGAACACCACCTCAAGACCTGATCCAGACCCAGACCCTGATCCAGATCCAGAAATAATTGAAACAGTTACGCCTGATCCAACGCCACTTGCACCTACGGTTGTTGAAGATACAACAACTGTAGGTGAAGAAGTAACTCCTGTTGAAGCAGTACCTCTTGCACTTCCAAAAACCGGAGAACTTCCTCCAGTTGGCGCTTATGCAATTGGTTCACTTGTGATTCTGGCAGGTGTCTTTATGAGAAGGAAATTTGACTAAATGTGATTTGAAAAAGTTCATATTATGTGACTTAACAGGATTCTCACTCCGTTGAGTAGATAGCACCAAAGCAGATGATCATGAACGGCAGCGTCCGCTGTTCATGATCATTTGCCTTTTAAACAACATAAGGAGTTATTGTGTCAAACCGAATGGAGGTAAATAGACAATGAAAAGCGCTCGAAAAAATATTGTCGTTATACTGATTCTTGTCATCACAACAAGTCTTTTTCTTTCGAGCTGCGGCAGCAAGAAAGAAGAAAGTCCATCTCCTACAGCTCAACCGGAGCAAACTGAACAGCAATTACCAGAGCCAAAACCGGAAGAGTCACCACAAATTTCAGAAACCGAAATGGATGGAAGTTTTCAAAACTGGCAACCTTTCAATGTTGAGCCTGGTCAATATTTCAAGTATAAAACCAAGATCACCCAATCAGATGGTCAGATAAAAGAAGGCTGGTTCACGTTAAAGGTTGAAGGCGAAAATGATGATCAAGTGACCATCGAATCCGAAGGTGAAAGCGGCGAGGATAAATTCAGCTTTACTACGACGGAGAGCAAGGACAATGTTTTTGGCAGTGTTATGATGAGCTACATGATGAATCCGGCAAGCCAGCATGTCTTCACGACGATCTACTCTCCATTTATGGGTGGTGGTATGTGGATGATGGGGATCTCCCAAGGTAGCATTAAAGCCGGGAATAAGTGGTCCTACACAGCGGATGGGAAGACCATATCGAATGAAGTCGTTGAAATGCGAGAATATGCAGGCGTTAAAGGGTACTTCATGCGCTATTTGGTCGACGACGAGATTCAATCAGAGGTGTGTCTCTCAACTGAATTTCCACTCGCACTGATGAGTTATGTGAAAATGGATGATGCGATCTATGAATCTGAGCTTGTGGAGTACGAGGAAGATCGTTAATTACATCAAACAATTTAAATTGATATCATTTAACATGAGTTCAAAGTGTAATCAATAATCAATTTGTAAAAGTGTTGCGAATGTATGTTTAGTTGACTTCTTCTAAAATTTGGCTCTAAGTCAATAGTTGGGGTGGGGATTCCTCGAATCCCTGCTCCTTCGTTGTTTTGAGGGTATTATAGTTATGAAGTTAGATTTTAAGAATTCATGGCATGACAAAAAGAACCAGTGGTTACCG